>Ga0315312_1000037_pt1 | contig 259694 bp, 280 predicted proteins | sample TDP7_MG_FD_203629 | JGI IMG/M metagenome (GOLD analysis project Ga0315312, IMG submission 203629) | Freshwater sediment microbial communities from Lake Towuti, South Sulawesi, Indonesia - TDP7 | ecosystem: Environmental > Aquatic > Freshwater > Lake > Sediment | place: Indonesia: South...
TGTGTAAAGGTTGTGGTGTTTGCGGTTCCTCCTGTCCCACGGGATCAATATCGATGCTTCACTTCACAGACGATCAAATTCTTGCTCAAGTTAGGGCAGCATTGAGGGAGGAAGCGAAATATGACTGAATTTGAGCCGAGAATCGTAGGTTTTCTATGCAACTGGTGCTCTTACGCTGGCGCTGACCTAGCGGGGGTTAGCCGAATTCAGTATCCCCCAACCCTTCGAATCGTGAGGGTAATGTGCTCCGGCAGAGTCGACCCAATTTTCATCATTGAAGCCTTCAGAAGTGGAGCAGACGGGGTTCTCGTCGCCGGATGCCACCCAGGCGACTGCCACTACCTCGCCGGCAATTACAAAGCACAACGAAGAGTGGTCATGCTGAAAAGGCTTTTAGAACAGTTTGGCCTCGAGCCGGAGCGTCTCCGACTGGAGTGGGTCTCCGCTTCTGAGGGAGACCGATTCGCAACGGTTATTAAGGACATGACCGAGGGAATTAAGAAACTCGGTCCGAGCCCCCTAAGGGCTGGAGGTTAAAAGCGATGTCGGAAAAGAAAGAAAGCCAAGAAAAAGAGACAGAACAACGAATAGTGCTCAAAATCGCCGAAATGGACCCCAAGTTCAAGTATGAAATCAGCAAGATTCCAGGCGCTGAGAAAATCATGCTGTGTTTCCAATGCGGCACCTGCACCGCCGACTGTCCCATCGCTCGATTCAGCGAAACCTATAGGCCGAGGCAGCTTCTGCGAATGACCCAGCTTGGACTAAAGTCGAAGGTTCTCTCCAGTGATGTTATCTGGCTTTGCGCCGCTTGCTTCACTTGCGTCGACCACTGTCCGCAAGATGTAGAAATTGCCAGCGTTCTAAGAGCGCTTCGAAATCTAGCCGTGAAAGAGGGGTTCCTGCCCGCCGTTTACAAGGAGCTGGCTTCCAACATTCTACAAACCGGATTAGCCTACAAGATCCCGGACCTACGACTCAAAAAGAGGATGGAGACGGGACTGCCACCCTTGCCCAAAGCCAATTTGGAAAGCGTAAACAAGTTGGCTGAGGCCACTGGCTTTTCAAAGGTGATTCAGACAAGGAGGACCTAAAATGGCAGAACTCAAATACCTGCTCTTCCTAGGTTGCGCTATCCCGTATAGGGTCTCCGCTTACGAAATTTCCACCAGAAAAGTCGCAGAAAAACTCGGAATCGAGCTCGTCGAGATGCCGGAGTACAACTGCTGCGGCTTGCCCATGGACCCCATAAGCCACGACATCATGCTCACCCTAGCAGCACGGAACCTATGCGTGGCGGAGAAGCAGGGCTTAAACATCATGACCCTATGCCCCGGGTGTGCTGGAACCCTCCGAAAAGTCAACAAGATGCTGAAGGAAGACAAGAAGCTCAAAGAGTTGGTCAACGGGTACTTGAAGGAAACGGGCTTAGAATTTAAGGGCACCATAGAGGTGAAACACCTGATTCAAGTGCTGGCAGAGGACGTAGGCTTCGAAAAAATTAAAGGAGCTGTTCAGAAACCGCTCAACCCATTAAAGGTGGCAGAGCACAACGGATGCCACGTCCTGCGTCCCGTAAAATACATCGGCTTCGACGACCCTGAAAACCCGGTCATGCTGAAGAAGCTGATTGAAGCCACGGGCGCCCAATGCCTAGACTACATGGACGAAACCGAGTGCTGTGGCGCCCCGATCATCGGGGTGAACGAGAAAATCCCATTACAGTTGGCGAGGGACAAGCTCACTCATATTAAGGATGTGGGAGCGCAGGCGATGGTCACCGTCTGTCCCTTCTGCCACATGATGTTTGACACTAACCAGTCCCGAATAGAACGGATGTTCAACGAAACTTTTGGGCTACCCGTGCTCCACTATCCACAATTGTTGGGGTTAGCGATGGGCTTCAGCCCTGAAGAACTCGCCTTAAAGGAGCTTCGAGTGGACGCATCTAAGCTCGTAGGCACCCTATGATCGTATAAAGGTGGCAACATGGCGTAAGTGAAGGCTGCGGGAAACAGCGCAAAGTGGGTGATCATGTGGAAAAGCTGAAATTTGCCTTCTACTGGGCTGCCAGCTGTGGAGGCTGCGAAATTGCAGTCCTCGATGTAAACGAGAAAATTCTTGACGTGGTGACCCTCGCTGACATCGTTTTCTGGCCAGTGGCCATGGACATCAAGTATAAAGATGTGGAGGCCATGCCGGACAAGAGCATAGACGTTTGTTTCTTCAACGGCTCCATTCGAACCGAAGAACAGGAACACATAGCCAAGCTGCTGAGGAAGAAATCGAAGGTCTTGGTGGCCTTCGGCTCCTGCTCCCACCAAGGCGGCATTCCCGGACTTGCGAACGTTGCGAACAAGAAGGAGGTTTTCGAGAGAGCATACTTACAAAGTCCCTCCACACCAAATCCGAACGCTGTGACACCCCAAACCTCTGTGCAGGTCAAAGAAGGAACGCTGACCTTACCAGAGTTCTACGACACGGTGAAGACCTTAGACCAGACCGTGGAAGTAGACTACTACTTGCCCGGTTGCCCACCGCCAGCTAAACAAGTAGCGAAGGCGGTTGAAGCCATCGCCAAAAACGAGTTGCCCCCAAAAGGCTCGGTGATCGGTCCTCTGAAATCCGTTTGCGACGAGTGTCCTAGGAAAAAGGAGCAAAAGAAGATCTCCAAGATATACCGGGTGTATGAGATCACACCGGAGCCGGAGAAATGCCTTCTGGAGCAGGGAATCATCTGTATGGGACCCGCAACCCGCGGAGGGTGCGAGGCACAATGTATCAGCGCCAACATGCCTTGTACGGGATGTGGGGGCCCGTGTCCAAACGAAGTCGAGCAAGGGGCGGCGATGATCAGCGCCCTCTCGTCACTACTTGGAGTGGAGGAGGAAAAGGAAAAAACGTATAACCCTGAAACATTGATTGCCCAGATTAAAGATCCTCTAGGAACCTTTTACCGATATTCCCTGCCAGCTTCGCTTCTTCGGAGGAGAGTTATGAAAGAATGAGTGGACTAAAAACAATAACCATAGAACCCATTACGAGATTAGAGGGTCATGGAAAAATCTCCATTTTCTTGAACGAGGAAGGAAACGTAGAAAACGCCTACCTGCAGGTTCCAGAGCTCAGAGGATTTGAAAGGTTCTGCGAGGGAAGAAAGGCTGAGGACCTACCCCAAATCATGCCCAGAATCTGCGGCGTCTGCCCAGTTGCGCATCATTTTGCCTCCACCAAAGCCTTAGACGCCGCGTTCCATGTAGAGCCTCCACCAGCAGCCAAAAAGCTTCGAGAACTCATGTACAGCGGCTACTATGTGTATGACCACACACTGCATTTCTACTTCCTAGGAGCCCCAGACTTCGTTGTGGGTCCAGACGCCCCACCCGCTGAAAGAAACATTCTCGGCGTGATAAAGAAGGTCGGCTTAGACATCGCCAAAGAGGTGATTAAGCATAGGGCTTACGGGCAAAAGATCACGGCCATCATCGGTGGGAAGGCGACTCATCCAGTGTGCGGGCTGCCTGGGGGCATTTCCAAGCCATTGAAGGAGGAGGAGAGGCAAGAAATCGAGAAGATGGCGGGGTCCAGTGTGGAGTTTGCGAAGTTCACGTTGAAGGTCTTTGAGGATGTGGTGTTGAAGAACAAGAAATACGTTGACCTGATCCTAAGCGATGCGTACACCCTACCCACCTATTACATGGGTTTGGTGGACCAAAACAACAAGGTCAACTTTTACGACGGAAACGTGCGGGTGGTCGACCCAGAAGGGAGGGAATTTGTGAAGTTTGCCCCCTCCGACTACTTGGACGTGATCGAGGAACATGTAGAAGAATGGACCTACGTGAAATTGCCCTACCTCAAGAAGGTTGGGTGGAAGGGCTGGGTCAGCGGACCCACCAGTGGCATCTACCGAGTTGGACCCCTCTCACGGTTGAACGCCTCGGAGGGTATGGCAACGCCCCTAGCCCAACAAGAATATAAGAGGATGTACGAGACCCTGGGCGGAAGGCCGGTGCACTCAACTTTAGCTTTTCACTGGGCTAGGCTGGTAGAATTGCTGTACGCGGCGGAAAGGGCTCTGGAGCTGAGTCGGGATGAAGAGATTACCAGCAAAGAGATTCGAAGTAAGCTGGGCAGTCCTGGAGAAGGTGTTGGAATAGTCGAGGCAGCGAGGGGAACGTTGATCCACCACTACCAGCTCGACGAGGAGGGTCTAGCCAAAAAAGTCAACTTAATAGTGGCTACGACGAACAACGCTCCAGCGATTTGCATGTCCATCAGGGACGCGGCTAAAGGCCTTATACGTGGCGGAGCGGTTAGCGAGGGCTTGTTGAACATGGTGGAAATGGCCTTCAGAGCCTATGACCCCTGCTTCGCGTGCGCCACCCACTTCGCCGTTGGTCAGATGCCTCTCGAAGTAAAAATTTATGATCATGAGAAAAAGTTACTAAAAACTTTGAAAAGATAACTCGCCGTCGCTGTCAACACCCTAACTTTTGTTTAACTACGTAAAAATTTCCGATTTTTTATACATAAAACCTGTTATATATAGGGAATAGGGACTAGGAGATAAAAAGCACTAGAGAATAGGAAACAGGGAATAGTCACTAGGTGGTAGTTATAACATGTCGGAAGAAGAGTTAGAAAATATCGTACTACATACATGAAACATGCGTATGCTAAACTCCTATACGTACCTGCACAAGTGTAAATTATCTCGGGTTAAAACATAAAGATAGGGTAGAATGGATTATTTCAAGGAAACGAGGTTCAGAACCAGCAGACTAGCATATTGAGCTCTCTCGTTTCTCAGCTTCAGGCTATGTAGAAATCAATGACTTTCTTCATCCGTTTTGGGGGGAGCCACCCACCGTTGCTGAGTTCCTTTATTACCTTGACCATCTTTGGTTCGACATGCGCGATGGCAATGTCTGTCAACGTGACTATGCCGATGAGCCTCTCCTCCTCCACTATGGGAAGTTTCTTGATCTTCCTCCTGAACATAATTCTTGCGACATCCTCTAGATCCATATGAGAACACCCAGCTATGAGGGGCTTCGACATTATCTTCGAGACCGTAGTCTTTCCCGGATCGATGGACTTGGCCAAAACTCTTTTAAGCATGTCTCTTTCGGTCACTATTCCAACGGCCTTCCCTCTATTCATCACAACTAGGCACCCTATGTCATGCTTATTCATCAATTCCACCGCTTCCTTGACCGTTGCCTCGGCCACCACCGTTATGACATCTTTAATCATGACATCCTCAACTTTCAGTGACATAGACACACCACTTAAACAGATGAGAGGGTCAGAAAACAAATATTCATGATCCAAATTTATATCTTGAGAACAAAAGATATTTACTCTGAATTCAGAGGGCTGATACTTTTCTGCTACTGCTCCTCGAATCCAGCTATTAGTACTTCATTAAGTGTTGATATTCAATATATGTTTAGCTTTCAATACGAAGAGTTCAGATTGAAACGTTTTTTCATTTCTTAAAACAGCGTGATGGCCTTCGCTAACATACGAAATAATACAAGATGGATAACATGTTACAATTTTCAAAGCTCCTGTAATTAGGACAAGCATGATCTTTGAATATCGCGTATCGGATTATATCAGATGTCATAATAACACTTAAAAATAGCAAGGGCAACTTTCTGGGTATAATCAAACCGGTTAAATTTCTTAAAACAGGAATTATGAATACGGTGTTAAGATGTCTAGTAGACGAAAGAAGTTAGCTAAGGAAATTTTAGGAGTTCTTTACGACAACTTACAATTACAAAAATCTATTAAAGTTGCGGTGATTTTCGATTAGGTAATGAGTTCAACGTTTTCTTAGAGGATTGCGGATGAGGAGAGATTGCACGACTAACGAGAAGGAAACTGAGGGCAGACTTCAGGAATGGCTTTTAAACGCTCGGAGGGTGGTGGTGGCTGGTGTTGGAAGTTCACTTCGGAAAGACGACTTTGTCGGGGTCAAGATCGTAAGGGGGTTGCGGAATAAAGTTTCGTCATCAGTCTACTTAATTGAATGCGAGACCGTTCCAGAAAGTTTTATAGAGCCCATCATCGAGTTCAAGCCTACGCATGTTCTCATCATCGACGCCGCCCTCTTAGGCTTAAGAGCGGGGGCTTTCAACCTAGTGGAGCCAGAACAGCTCGTGGGACCGATCGTATCAACTCATTTTTTGCCCCTACAAATCTTTTGCGACTACCTTGCGAAGACAACCGGAGCTAAGATCGCTCTGCTCGCTATCCAGCCTAAAGACACCAGTTTTGGGGAAGGCCTAACAAAAGAACTAAGGAAAGCCGCTAAACACTTGACTGACGTTCTACCAAATTTTCTTCCTTAAGGAAAGAAGCTCCATCGTTTAAAAAATAAAAGGGGGAGATGAAGGCTTAAACCGGCACTGCCTTCATGGCTTCTTGGAACAGCTTCTTGACGACTTCCATCCGAGCCTTTTGAGCGAGAAGTTCGCGGGTCGTGAAGTCTAGGGCTTCTTCGGGGCACCATTCTACGCACTGTGGCTGGCCCTTTTCTTTGCAAAGGTCACAAACGAACACTACCCTCTTCTCTGGATGCAGTGTGATGGCGCCGTAATCGCACGCCTCAATGCACCAGCCGCATCCGTTGCACTTTTCCTCGTCAACCAAGATGGTGCCGTCTTTCTCAGATTGTTCTAAGGCGTCTCGTGGACACGCAGCTACGCAGGGGGCGTCTTCGCAAAGCCTACACGTCACGGAGAGGTTGATGAGGGGGTGTAAACGCACGACGCGTATTCGAGACTTTAGCGGGTTGAAAGCCTTCTCCTTCTCCAGTGAGCACACGTACTCGCAAACAGCGCATCCAACGCATTTTTCAGGGTCCGCCGAGACAAACTTCCTTGCAGGTGCTGCCGCCATGTTCTATTCCTCCACTTAGCCCTCCTTTCCTGCCTTCTTTTCTGGCTTCTCGATTTTTGGCTTGACGATGTACACGAGGTCGTTGAGCCCCACTTCGTTGAGCTTCTCTATGGTTGGAATTCCATCCTTAGTCCATCCTCGGACCTCGTAGTAGTCGTCTAAGAGGAAGTCGAGTTCCTTCTGGGTAACGTGGCTTCCCTTCGCAACTCCTTCGTCGGGTATCGGGGTGGTCATCACCTTTATTGGCATGTGGTCGTCTTTCCTCGTGAAACCTTCTCGAATGTTGAAAAGCCTTCCTAGGTTATTTAATCCCTCGCCAGCTATTCTAAGCTGCTCCGGAGACATCTCGATGCCAGTTACGAGAGTGTAGAGCTTTGCGAGGTCCTTGAAACCCTCATAGTAGGTGCCTCTGGAAAATTTGCAAACGATGAGTGAGTCGATGATGGTGTACATGTCTTCGACGTCCTTTACCATCTTTCCCCTACCCTTTTCAACGATGAATCGGTTCACCTTTCCTGCCACATCGGGCGAGTAGGCTCCGTGTCGGTTGTGGTCGGCTCCACGGAAGGAAACGGCATAGCCCAAGGCTGCAGTTTTTAGCCCTCGGATGTCGTAGCCAGTCATCTCCACTCCTTTGATGTGGTTAGCGTATTTTTCTGCGCCCTTGCCGATTTTTTCCGCGGCTATCTTGACTCCTTCGGCTAGTATGTCTCCGATTCCTTCTCGAGTGCCGATCTTCTTTAGCAGTTCCAGAGCGGCTTCATAGTTGCCAAATCGGAGGTCTAGACCGCCCGCATCTTCTTTAGTGAGGATTCTGTGCTCGTAGCAGTCCATGGCAAAGCCGACGATGACACCGGCGGATATGCCGTCCATCCCATAGTAGTTGCAGAGGTCCATTGCCTTGATGATGGCGTCTAGGCGGTCGATGCCACAGTTGATTCCCAGCGCCCAGAGGGGTTCGTATTCCATTCGTGTAGTTGTCCCCTTGTAGGGTCCCTCTGGAACCACTGCGATGTGCTCGCAACGCATAGCACAGGATGAGCAGCCGATGACTTTTGCCACGAAACGTTCGTTCAGGTACTCTCCACTCACTCTTCCGGCGCCCTCAAAGGTGGCGTTGGTGAAGTTTCTCGTGGGCAAGGCTCCTAAAGCGTTGAGAACCAGAACGTTTTCCGGAGTCCCTAGTGTTCTGTATTTTCTGGCGGCTGGGCCCTTCATTCTCTCATGAAGAACTTTCACGAATTCCCTAAGCTCTTCAGGCTTCGCCACCTTCACGTCCTTTGTCCCCCGCACTGCGATGGCCTTCAGGTTTTTGGAGCCCATAACCGCTCCAAGCCCACATCTACCTGCAGCCCTTGTCCGATCATTCAGGATGCAGGCAACCCTGACTAACTTCTCTCCCGCCGGACCGATGGACGCTACACGGATGTAGTAGTCCTTCAACTCGTCTCTGACGGCGTCCTCAGTTTCTTGGGGGGACTTACCCCCCAAGTGTTTCGCGTCCATCAGTTGAACGGAGTCGTCGTCGATCCACACGTAGACTGGTTTCTCTGCCTTGCCCTTAAAGATCACTGCGTCATATCCCGCCCGCTTCAACTCAGCGCCGAAGAAGCCGTGAGACTTGGCTTCCCCCACTCCAAACGACTGGGGCGATTTAGAAACAAAGGCGTGTCCGTTTCCACCAGTGGGAGCCATCGTGCCGCTGAGGGGTCCAGTTGCGAGAATCAGTGGGTTTTCTGGGCTGAAGGGGTCGACGCCCGGCTTGGAGTGGTCGAGGAACAGTCGCATCCCAAGCCCGATGCCTCCGATGTATTTCTTTGCTAGGTCCTCTCTCAAAGGTTCGATTTCAGTCTTTCCGGTCGACAAGTCGATGTGTAAGATTCGTCCAGCATAGCCAAACAAACCCTTACTCCTCCAACGAATCGGTTTTACTGCTTGAAGAGAAATATGAGATGAGAATAGATAAATATTAAGTTTCCCACTCAGACGCAAACTTAAGCACTAGTTTCCTGTTTCTTAGTTTCGAGATACTCCTCTTGTTTCGTAGTTGCTCACCTTGTAAAGGGCGACTGAATCAATGGATGAGTAGGTATAGAATCGTAAGTTGTAGGTATAGGACCATGAGTCCCAAGAACACAACGGTTCCAATGTAAACGTTTAGCATAAGCATAGTTGCCCCTAACATCCACACCCCTTTCGGGAAGAACTTTGAGCAATACCGATATCCCACAAAGAACGTGGTTAACATGCATCCCAACAAAAGCATCCTAAACACTACCCAAAGCTCCACTCCCCACAGACCCACTAAGGGGTTCAACTCCACACAACCGACCCTTAAACCCACCACGGTGGTGAAAGCGTCAAGTATGGTTAAAACTGCAAAGGTAACCATGAGCACCAAGTAAACCATCTCTTAAACCAACCAGCCATAATTATTATAGGAACTAACAAATAACATTAACTGTCAGAAGTTTTCAAGCGCCAAGATCGGTGTTAGCAAAGTTCTACGCTGGAAAAGACTTGCTGAGGCTCAAAAGAGATCTACGACAAAGCTGGGCTACGAGTGCTCAGCTAGCGCCTCCATTTTCCCATTTTTCTTATGAGGAACCTTTTTATGTAAAATTGTAGATTGCAGAATTTCAGTAGTTTTAGTAATTATTCTGCTCCTAGCAAATGTCATAGTTCGGCCTTTAGATCCTCAAACTTCTGAACCAAAAAATCCGGAACTCGCCGATAGACACCTAGAGGAATCCCCAACTCTTCCACTATCTTTTGGAACCTATCTCTTGGAAACTCAGGCTTGAGAAGATATCGCTTAAAAATCACTATTTTTCCACAAACTTTGCGCATGAAGTCTGTGGACCCGACAGCGGACCCGATAGCGAGTCTGACGCGGACTCGGTGAGCAAAAAAGGGGGTTCTGCGCTTTTTAACTCGATGGACCCGTTAACTTACTACGCGGACTCGACGTAAAAGCCTCATTTAAGGCTTATTCAAGAGTTAAAAGCCAAAAAAGAAGCCTTTTACGACGCACAACACCCAGCCTATAAAGAATGTTACTCACATACCTCGGCGAAACACTTCTCGAATATTCAACATCCACCTTATCCGTCAAATCCTTGAGACCATACCCGTCTAAATGCCCTTCAACGAATCTCCTCAAAATAAGCCACCAGCCAGCCCAAACACCCCCAACCCTCACGAATGCCCCACGCTCTTGCGCAACCAAAACCAACCCAAACCAAAACCCAAAACAAACACTGGCTTACCATGGTGGTGGTGAACAAAATTCCACTTCAGCGCACCACCAAGAAAGTTTATTTTCCCCTCCAAAATTTTCCTAACACAACAAAAACGTCCCAGCTGTATAAGCCTGTCTAGGACTGTCTAGTTCCCCCTCCCCCCGGGTATATAGAGGTCAAAAATTTTTCACGAGAACTTCTATCCACCTAGCTGCTAACACTAAGCAACACGTTCAAATTGGAGTCTGGAAACGAATAAATATCCATTTTCTCACAATATTACATGAAGGAGTTCGCGGTGGAGAAAGATGAAGGTCAAGGTTGAATACCTGGGCTTCATCAAGAACATGATAAAGAAAAGGAACGACGAGTTTGAGCTGAGCGAGGGCACCTTACTATCCGAGCTCCTAAACCAGCTAACCAAGATTTACGGCGCCCCATTCCAAAAGGAAGTCTTTGAGCCAGGACTAAAAGACGTGAAAACGGGGTTTGTCGTAACTGTCAACGGCGTTTTAACCGGTCAGCTTCACGGAGTAGAAACAAAGCTGAACGACGGAGACCACGTCATCTTGATGTCCCTCATGAGCGGGGGATAACCTAGAACCCTCCTTACTACCTCGTGGATTACTGGCTGAGTAAGAGGCTAAACTTCTAGTAGGACATCCATTTTCGTTAGGTTGTTGCATCCGTCCTTGGTCAGCTCCACGATGTCCTCGATTCTCACGCCTCCAACCTTGGGGGCATACAGTCCGGGCTCCACGGTCACCACGCTATGCTCCATCAACGGAAACTTGTACACTTCGTTCATGGTGGGACTTTCGTGAATTTCTAGGCCGACCCCATGACCGAGTCCGTGCGTAAAGCCCTTCTCGATCTGCTTTCCTCCTCTGATGGTCTCGTAACCCGCCTTCTCCAGCACGTCGCAGCATAGGTTGAACATGTCACTTCCGAGAACCCCCTCGTGCAAAGCGTCGACGCAGACATTCCTAGCCTCCAACACCGCCTCAAACATCTTCTTGACCTCATCTGAAGCCCTACCCTTCACCACCGTGCGCGTCATGTCTGTCCAATAACGCTTCCGCATACTTCTAGGATAAATATCCATGATGATCGGATGATTCGCCTTTAACTCGTCGTGGAGGTCGCCGAAGTAGTGGGGGTCGGCTGATCTTGGGCCGCAAGCCACGATGATCTCCTCTTCGATGGCGAGGCCGTGGTCAAGGAAGGCGTGTCCCATCAAGGATTTCACCTTGCCCACGGTCAGGTTCTCCCCCTTATGAATCAACGTGTCGCCTGATCCGACCTCGCAGTTGGCTATTACGTCGATGATTTCTGCGGTGACCTCCTCCACGACCGCTTGGACGGCTCGAATCTCGTTGATTTCGTCTGGTTCCTTGGTTTCCCTCGCCTTCTCAATCACGTTGAACATCGGTTTTACCGTCAAGCCTTCCCTCCTCAGCACATCTGTAGCCATTGCTGGAAAGTTGTGGGGCACGCAGATGATGGTCCCTACTCCCAGTTCCTTCCTCGTCACCGACGCTAGAAACTTCATCACGCCCAGCTGGGGCTCTGCCTCTGCCTTCACGATTTCAAGATAGTTGTAGTCTGTATAGGACCTCACATCCTCAACGATGGACTCCTTCTTGGCTCTGGGAAACTCCATCGCGCTGACCACCATCGTCGGCGTACCGTCCAGTTTCTTCAACAAGATGAAGGGGTCCGGAGCCAAAAACCTAGTCAAGTAGTACATATTCACGTCTTTGAAGCTCTCGGAATAGAGTAACAAAGCTTCAGCTCCCTTCTCAGAAAGGATGTTGTCCAAGTCTGCTCTCAAGCTTTCATACCCTCCTTCTCACATCTACGAGACGAACTTTATTAATCATTAAATCAATTGTAATAAAATTAATCATAAGTACGAGTAGGGGATCATGCCATGTATGGCTTTAATAATAAGGTGTTACGGGTAAATTTAACCACCAACGATGTTAAGGTGGAGGAACTAAACGAGAAAGTTTATAGAAAACATCTTGGCGGAAGAAATCTAGCCCTCTACTTCCTTCTCAAGGAGTTGAAGCCCAAAGTAGACCCGCTTGGACCAGAGAACAAACTAGTTTTTGCGACCAGCGTTACAACGGGCATACCTTTACCCGGCTTCTCTAGGTACAGTGTTGTGGCGAAGTCACCCTTAACCGGTGGGTTTGGGGAGGCTGAGGCTGGAGGATTTTGGGGACCTGAACTCAAGTTCGCAGGTTTTGACGTGGTCATAGTGGAGGGCGCTTCTCCAAAACCTGTTTACGTATGGGTTCACGACGGCGAAGCCGAGATAAAGGATGCTTCCCATGCTTGGGGGCAGACAACGAAGGAGGCTCAAGAAGCCATACGTAAGGAAACTGGTGACCCATTGGTTAGGGTAGCTTTGATTGGTCCAGCTGGGGAGAAACTCGTTCGATTTGCCTGCATATTGAACGAACTGAAATTCGCTAATGGGAGAGGGGGTCTCGGAGCAGTCATGGGCTCCAAAAACCTGAAGGCCATCGCAGTGCGGAGACACAAAAGAGTGGAATGTAGAAGCTCGGAGAAAATAAAAGAGTTGGCAAAATGGTTTGGTGAAAACTGGAGAAAGCATCCCTCCGCCCTCTCAAGAAGCAAGTATGGGACCTCCGAGACAGTTTTGCCCAATAACGCTGACGGAATTTTGCCCACTAGAAACTTTAAGGAGGGCGCCTTCGAGGAGGCTGAGAACATATCGGGGGAGCAGATGAAAAACACGATTGTTATTAACGCTGAGGGGTGCTACGCTTGTCCGATCAGGTGTAAAAGGGTGGTTAGGGGCGCTGAACCCTATGTGACAGACCCCAGTTATGGTGGGCCAGAGTATGAAACGATAGCGGCTTTTGGGTCCTTATGTGCAGTCAATAACATAAGTGCTGTGGCATTCGCGAATCAACTGTGCAACGCGTATGGCTTGGACACTATCAGTACTGGCTGCGTGATAGCCTTCGCGATGGAGTGCTTTGAAAACGGTATATTAACGAGGGATGAGACCAATGGTCTAGAACTTAGGTTTGGGAACACCAATGCTCTAGTTAAGCTTGTGGAAATGATTGCTAAGCGAGAAGGGTTGGGTGACGTTTTAGCTGAGGGGGTCATGAGAGCCTCTGAGAAGATTGGTAAGGGTGCTGAAAGGTATGCGTTACATGTGAAGGGAAAGGAGATACCCATGCATGAACCCCGTGGAAAAACAGGTCTGGCGTTGCAGTATGCGTTGTCACCCTCAGGGGCGGATCATCTGCAGGCTGCCCACGACCCATCGTTCGAAAGAAGCGTGGAAAACATCCAGCCCCTTGGAATTTTGGAGACCGTTGATCGGCTGAGTTTAAGACCTGAAAAAGTGAGGTTGTTTAAATACCTGCACTTGTGGTGGAGCCTACTAGACTGCCTTTGCACGTGTAAATTTGTGTTTGTCCCCCATCCAGTTGGCGTGTTTAAAATTAACCACATGGTTGAGGTCGTGAACGCAGTGACCGGATGGGAAACGAGCCTCTTAGAGCTCATGATGGCTGCAGAACGATCGTTGAATTTAGCTAGGATCTTTAACCTCAGAGAAGGTTTCACTAGCGCCGATGACTGGCTACCCGAAAGATTCTTTGAACCGTTAAAGTCAGGACCAAGAGAAGGAGCCAAAATACCAAAACACGACCTGAAGAAAGCAATTGAACTATTTTACGGAATGATGGATTGGAATGAAAAAACTGGAACACCAAGTCCAGCCAAACTCCATGAATTAGGCTTGCCTACTCGCCTATAGAAATCTTTTATACCATGTTATACAAGTTTATACCTATGCGACGTGTAAGGTACGTATATCCCGTAAAGTTGGACGAGGAAGTCCTGAAGGCTCTAGAAGTGATCACCCAAAAGCTGGGATGTAGCAAGGCTGATGCCATTCGAGATGCTATATTAAGCTATGCGGAGGAAGTGCGAGGATTAGAGGTGGTGAAACTTAGGAATGTCAGTCGAGAACAAGCTAAAAGCGAAATCGTCGAATTTTTAAAGGGAAAAGACAGAATCTATGCGGACGAAATGGCTGACGCACTGCGCCTAGATCTTCGTTTGGTAAATGATCTTCTAATGGAACTATGGAAAGAGGAGAAGGTGGAACCCCTATGAGCGAGAGAATCGTGGGAGAGAGGATTCGATGCGTTGGCAGGAGAATCAGCAAGCCAAGGCTGGTCCACTATACTCACCGGCACCGAGCATTAGAGATCACGGTGGAGGGTTCCCCAGCCATCGCCGAGGTCATAAAGGCTTGGCGAATCAAAAGACAGGAGACATAAATGATTCAGAAGGTTAAGGACCTCCTAGACATGGACATGAGAGAAGTGTGGGAGAAAATCGAGTAAGTTATCGTTGTATTCGTCATTTTTATAAGTGCATATTTGGCTGTTAATGAAAAGGAATCGTAGCCAATGGCTAAAATGCCATTAGCTCCAGAAAGTTGTGCCCCCAATATATTACCAAAGTTTTAGTTGAACTTTCTAAGAAAGAAGAGAGAGAATTCTTAGGAATGTTTTATGGCGTTTAGATATTTTTTCTCAATCTTCGCTGCGACGGTCCAGAGGTTTCCGATCCTTATCTTTCCAGCTTGGGAGCAGAGCATCAAACCTTCGAAACGGTTTAAGCCGTAATTCTCCTCCATCCAGGTTATCAGCTCCAGGAATGCTGTTCTGATGGCGTCTTCGAAGCTTCTTCCACCGCTGGTAGTCGCCACGAACATAACTTCACGTTCAGTCTCGATTCTGGGCCAGTTGACAGGCTTTCCTTCTAGCAAGTCCACTTGGATCTCTACTTCTGCGGGCATCTCCACAGCTGTTCCGGAGATCTCACCGTCCCCTTGAACTGCGTGGGCGTCCCCAACATAGAGTAAGGCGCCTTCATGGAAGACAGGTAAGAATACCGTGCTCTTTGGGGCGACGTCGGGGAGGTCCATGTTCCCACCGTGCCGGCCTGGAAGAACCCCCGAGGAGATCGATTCCTCCTCTGGGTGAGGCGCCACTCCGATCGTGCCTATCATCGGCTGGCATGGGATAACTATATCCTCCGAGAAGTGTATCTGGCCGTCTTTTATCTTGCATATCTTGGGTTCACGTGGAAAGCTGACCCCCATAAACTTGAATATGGGCGTACCAGCTACGTACACTTCGTTGAACTCTGAGAAGTATGTGGCGCCCTGCCCTATGGTGGGTTTGATCTCCTTTATTGAGACGGATATCGTGCTTCCCTTCTCCGCACCTTCGATGTAGATTGGGCCTACAACAGGGTTTCCAAACGGAATTCTGCTCCGATCCCTACGGTCGCCTCTTTTCCTTATCTGCCCTGAAGTTGCATCCTCAACCTCTAAGACAAGGTTTTTCCCAGGCTTCACGTAAACAACAGGTTCGTCATAGGGGCTTAGGACATATTTTAACCCAACATCCCTAAACGAAACTCTCTTCAATAAAACCACCAAATTAAGAATCTAAAACAATCCTTACTTATTATTAAAATTATTTTGGCAAGTTTTCAGTTGCTTAAGTTTTCGCTTTCCATCGGATAGGCTTCACAATGTAGCATTCTGCATCGTCAAGTTTGGCTCCTTGAGCCCTATGTTTATGGGTTCTTGGCACCGGGATCTTCATAAGATAAATGCGTCTAGCATAAGCAATGATTCTTTCGCCTACGATTCCGTCTCCTTCATCGTAGAGAATTGTCACTTTTTAATCGCCTCCCTTTTTACTTGGCGACTTCCGCTTTTCCCTCGCGTAGAAGCTCCTGAACTATCTGAAGGGTTAGTCGGTAGTCTATCCCTAATTTTTCAGCCATCTCGTCTGGCCACACGACTCCGAGGTGGGTTTTTAGGTATTCTTCAATTTCACGCCTCGCCTCTGTGAATGATATTTCTCTGAAGCTGAGGAGCTTACTGGAGCCCAAATCTTCTAAATACTTCCTTACCGCCTCTCGAACGAGTTCCGCACAGCTTTTGGCTACACCAGCGCCCACAAGCCTTCTAACCCGCTTGTATTCCTCCTCCGAAACCAGAGCTGAAAGCCTCTTCATGATTCATCTTGACACAATGTATCAATGTATCACATAAACCTTACTTAAAACAGCACAGAAGAAAGGGAGGCGTCTAACTTTAAAGTTAGTAAAATACTAACTTTATGGTTAATAACTCCGAAGGTAATCCAAACAACCCATTTAATGCAACGATGGGGCGTCGATCATGATGAATCAAGAAAAAGTTCGCCCAGCCAGATTAACAAGAAGAACCAAAATGTAAATTAGAGTATTAGTGTTGTGGTGGGCCCGGGGCGATTCGAACACCCGACCAACAGGTTATGAGCTTCGACAGGGCTTCTTCTGTCGCTCTAACCTAGCTGAGCTACGGGCCCCTCTTCCAACGTCTCTAACATATTCGATAACGTTGTTCTGATTTAAGGATTTTGCGCACCCCATCCGAGCTCTCCCAAAACCCCACTCGCCCTTCAGAAACCAAAACAAATCAGTCCCACTCAGCATGGTGGTAGTGAACAAAATTTCCAAATACAGCAAGAAGCGTAGAGAGGGTCTTCGTTGTCTATGCCTGTTTAGTCCCCCTCTCCCCCCCTCCCCCCGGTATACCGGTCTACAAAAATTTATTTTCACCCTGCAAATAAACGAATAATGTTATATGCAAAAATTTAGTTTGAATAAAGCAATGTAGTATGCTTACTACATAACGCTTATTATATCAAAATATTAAATAAAATACAACGGAGATCCATCATGAGCGTAGCAGAAGAATTCAAAGACGTAATCAAAATCGTGCCCTCAGACTTCATCTACAATGCAAGATGCCCAACATGCGACACCGTACTGCGGTGGTTTGACCCCGCATCAGGCTTCGGTTCCCGCATTCTAACCGCGCTATGCGAAAGATGTGGAGTCTTCTATCAGATCCACATAGAGAAGAAATGGACTGGATCAGACCCTTGCGACAAATGCCTCAACTGCGCCTGCTGCTGCATAGAAGCAGAACGATGGCTAAGGAATATCTAAGTTCAATATCCCGCCACCTTTTTATCCTCAGCTCGCATCCTCAGCCAGTTCTCAAACTCTTCCACAAATTAAACTTTAAATATCTCCACAAGTTTCAAATTAAACGGCGCCGCTGAAACCGTCGAGCCGCCGTACACGCCCTGTACGCATCAAGCGTGGACGAAAGCTCAGTTTGGTAGAGCAGCGGACCCCGATAGGGCATAAACCTCGGAGGCTGAAGCTGTTAACCCGTTGGTCGACGGTCCGAGTCCGAAGACGGCGACTATACGTCTCGTCTGGCGAATCCGGCGGCGCCAATCGCCCTTTTCACTCAGCTTTCGCTAGGACTAGGAAAACGCCTAAGCCGATCAATACAAAGCCAGCAGCTATAAAAATGCCGGAAAACCGCGCAATCTGGCCTGTAGGCGGGTTAGTGCGTGTAACATAGATGGCGATCGCGCCTATAAGAATCGTTAGTAAACCTAAGAACTTCTCCGCAATGGATAATCCCGTTGGCGCCTCCTTGCTCATGTGGCATCCTCGTCTTTAAGCTTACTTTTGGTTCTTAGTTTCATTTCAGGTTTATCAATGTAACGGTGGATAGGTTAGCTCGCCGCCTCCAATTTTGCTGGTAGGTATTCGTCCACGATGTAGGTCAAACCGTATCGGCTGAAGGCTTCCTGCTCCGCCTTCTTCCTGATTCTCAGGAAGGTCTTGATTTCCCTCTGCCACAGCTCCCCCTCGTATCTCGGGTCCCTCTGTAGCTCGTAGAGGCGTTTAACATCTACCTCAGTTAAGTCGTCGCTGGGCAGTTTATAATCCACGATATCCGTAGCCCACACACCGCTCCATTTAGCATCTGGAGTGGTTAGCTCTCTCAGATGAGCAGCGTTCGCTGAGCCTGAAATGATGACCATGGCAATATGCATGCCCCATGGGTCTCCATCGGTGAAAACATGCACTGGCAGGCTTAACTCTTTATTCAGCCTATGAATGAAGTGTCTAGTGGCTCGCGGCGCTTGACCTGCCGTGAGTACGAGGAGAGCGTTAAACCGTTTGTGAACCTCCTCCTCGATGAATCGAGTGAATAGACCGCCCTTCTCGATGGCTATGACCTTGTCTGCGCTGGTTTTGACGAATTCGGCGGAAGTAAGTGCGGGTCCTATCAGAACGCCGTCTGGGTGGGACGTTAAGTTTAGTTGCTTTCCCTCATATCCGGGAACCGTGTATTCGATGGTTAAGTCTCCAAAGATGGCGGATCGTTCTTCAGGAAACACGTTGAAGTCTTCTCGAGCGAACCCCGCCACCGTCTCAAGGTCTGTTATGATGCTGTTGGACTCCGGCTGATCCTTGAAGGGTATGTCGTACGCTTGCGCCGAGTAGTATACGTCCCTTAACGTAGAAGTCTTTTTATTTCGTGCGAGTTCGTGGGCGAAGTAAGCTCCCCAAACTAGTTGGGTGAAGGGTCGGATGTGGCGGATGTTTCGGGCGCTTCTACGCACAGTTTTCTCGCCCAAAACGTACTGTCGAAGCTCTGGGCTGTAGAAGATGTTTTCGATGGATCGACTGGGCATCTTGATCCATGGAAAAACGCCCTCTTCCATCTGGCCGTAGAGCCTTACTCCCAATCCTCTTAAGTTTGTTAAAACCTCCCTTTTCCTCTCCATCGCGGAGCTTTTAATCTCCCTCTTCAAGTGTTTTCACACTCCTTAACAATTTTTCAATGTCAGGCGGCTTTTCCTTTTCAGCCAGTTCCGTGGAGAACTGGGCAATCTTAGGCAAGTACTTGGAAAAAACGGTTAACCGCTTCTTTTCTTTTTCAATGTACTCCTGCTTAGACAGAAAGCGTTTTAACTGACGACCCGCCTCGCGCAGTCCATTCAAGATCTCCCTATTCACCTCTGGTCTATCAGAAATGAACTCCTTGCCTACGGTTTTGTAAGGCACTTTCGTGCTGCAAATGTGTGTGATGATGGCAATGGGCATGTCTGATGTGATCTTGTATCTTCGCCAGTTGATAGACTTTATTGCTTTCCATGAAACATCGCTGGCCTCGTCATACAATAACGGAATTCTGTTAGCAAACCGATACAACACAAAATCGTTTTTCCTCGGTATTTCCCCTCCATACGCTATTCCCACTTCCACAATGAATGGATGCCCAGAATATGATGAAGGTTCGCGTTGGCAAACAGCTACAAATTCCGGCCGCAGTTCCTTTAAAATTCCGATTTTGAGTAATTCCTCACCTAATGGCGATAAACAGCTAGAGGCTGGAGGACGAAATTCCTCAAACTTCTTCATCCCTTGGACAAGTTTCACGATTTCATGAGGCTTCAATTTGCTTGGATTTTTATACTTGAAAGACTGTGGAGCATTGATTAATTTTTGTCGAATAAGTTGAATCAACGTTTCAGCCTCTGGGATTCCAGCTTCAGCCAGCTTTCGCTCGACCTCTTTAATAACTGGCTCGGCTTCTTCGGGTGCTTTAGTTTCAATTAGCCTCTGCTTGATTTCTTGGATGAGAGCCTCTTTTCCCGGTCCCATCTCCGCTTTAGTTAACTTTTGTTCAATTTCTTGGATTATTTCCATGGTTTCAACAAACTTTAAAAAGCGGTCGGCTATGTTTTCATTGACCCTATGGAAATGTTTTTGCATGAAATCTAACATATTTCGGCACTCTGTGATCCTTGTGAGTCGCTGGATAGTTTCAACGTCCACTCCGTGTGGATGCGGAAGCGTTTCTCTTGGCGGGGGCGGCATTTTGGTAACGACACGGTTGAACTTGTACAGGCGTCCTTTAGGGTCAACGAAGGTGATGTTCGCATAGGGGGTGACTACCGCCGTCTGCTTTAAGTATTCTAGAATCTTAGGCATGGCTCTGAAATAGTCTCCCTCTAAGTAGAACTCAACAACGGTCCCACGCCATTGCTCGTGGTTCGCTTGGATTTTACGATCTAGAATGATGGGGCGGTTTCTTTGAATGTCTATCATCAGCTTATACGTGTGAATCTTGGATGTGCCCTTGCTCGAGGTAACGTAAGCAGGCTTGTGGGTGGTGATCTGTCCATAGAGAATCGCCATTTTTCCTCCGAGGCCAAATGTACCCCGGGTTTGTCTCAGTTTAAACTTTGAGCCAAACAAAACCTGGCCAAACGCCGACGGTATATGGCGGGCAGGAACGCCGGATCCGTTATCCTTAACCATCAATTTATAGATGGCAGCCTCGGGACCTGACTCGCCCTCGTAAGACACTCGAATGTAGATTTCCGGGGGCACACCCGCTAGGTCGGAGGCGTCGAGAGCGTTTTCCACGAGCTCCCTTACGGATGAAAAGATTGCTCTGGCGGGGTTGGTGAAGCCAGCTATGTCTCGGTTACGATAGAAAAAGTCTGCAGGGCTTATTTCTTCAAAGGTTTCCGCCATCCAGTCGCCCCCTCTATATTTAATATGTAAGGCCCGAAGAATAGGCTTATCCTTCAAATATTGTTTTACTTACTTTTTAATTTAACATGTAAAATTCAAACATCAATCCGTTTTATTCTCCCTAAAGTTATACAATATCCTCTAAAAATGGAGCTAAACACTTGTGAGCGTATAGCAAAATGGTGAAAATAATGCGAGAAGACTTTTAGGATAATCTCCACCTGAAATCTCCCGCAAACTCCCCTTTTCTTTGTAAAGGCAGAGAAAGTTTAAGGTTGCATTAAGGCGGTTTTTGGGTATTTTCAAAGGTTTTGTAGTCCATTACTTAAATTTCGGCAATTAGTTTTAGAATCTTCGCTTCTATTTCGTCTCTTATTTTTCGAACTTTTTCTATTGGTTTTCCTTTTGGGTCTTCTAATCCCCAGTCTATCACGTTCTTGAGAAGCGGAGCTGGGCAGAATTTCTCGACGCTGCAGCCCATTGTTATTATTTGGTCAGCTTCTTCTGCCATTTTCGTAGTGAGAAGTTTGGGTTTGTTCATGGATATGTCGATTCCCTTTTCTTTCATAACTTCAACCGCCAGAGGATTGACTTTGTCCGCCAACATTACGCCAGCGCTTGAGGCGACCAGTTTTCCTTTTCCGTAGTGATTTGCGAAAGCTTCTGCCATTTGGCTTCTGCCGGCGTTTTCAACGCAAACAAATAATACACGTTTCATTTATATCATCAGCCTGCTGGTGCTATCCTTCGCTTGCCAGCATAGGGTTAAACGTTAGCTGTAGAGAGTTAAGATTTTAACCTCCCCCTAGCTTTTCGTATGGGGTTTCCCACAGCTCCATCTTCTTTTTCTTCAGCTCTCTCCTTTTTCTATGGAGGAAACGGTATACGGTGCTGTGTTGGCTTCCTCTAGTCAGCATTTGAATTGCTTCTTTTGCTGCTCCGGCTTGATCCATGTTTCCGATGATGGAGACTGTGTGTCCATACACGGAGATGCTCGCATCAGTCAATTCTTCTATAATCTTTCTGGTTTTTCCCTCTTTTCCGATGATCCTACCTTTTAATCGCTTCATGTCTGATGGGGATTTTCCCACAATCTCTCGCAAATCAATGACCTCCAAGATGGCGTCATCGTCCTCAAGCAGTTGAAACGCACGTTCTGGTGAAAAGCCTCTGCTGATGGCGGTAATCACTTCTTTGGCTCTGAAGAGAAAGGACGGATCTTGTGCAGTGGAATTCAATGTTATCGTGGCGTCTCCTGTGGTGCTGTCGATTTGAAGTTCCACTGAGAGCCTCTTCTCGATGGTTTCTTTTACGCGACCATTCGGACCTATAATTGCCCCAATGCGGTCTCGTGGAATCTTAACGAATGTGCTAGCTCTTGCCACCCGCGACCCTCCTGTGCGTTTCCTCCACTGAAAATACATCCACGTTTAGTTTCTTGAAGTATCGATGGAGATTTTCCAGGTCTCTTCGTAGAAATTGATCGGACATGGGGTGTTCAAGGGGAACGGCTTGTGACACATCAAACAACACGGGCTCGTCTTTCCATATCATGACATTGTACTCGCTTAGGTCTGAGTGCACCAATCCCGCCTTTTGGTATAGCCTCTTCACGTAGGTTAGTAGTCGACGATAAACTCGCTGGGGGCTTTTGAGGGAAACTTCCTTCATGAGAGGCGCGCTAACTCCGTTTTCTCCGATAAACTCCATGATGAGCACGTTGTGTTCCACATCGATAGGCTTAGGAACCCTAACCCCTACCTCGTGTGCGCGTTGCAAGTTCTTGAACTCTTTCTGAGCCCAAGCATAAACGAGGGAACGAGTATCTCTTCGAATGCGGGCGAATCGTGGGTCACCTTCAAGATAAGGAAGCATGCCCTTCTTAAACTCGGCTGAAACCATCAGATAGATTTTAATCGCCAGCTCTTTCCCGTTGGGGTCTTTACCCCAATAAATCCGAGCTTCCTTCCCAGCCTTCACCACCCCATAAATCTCGTCGATAGCTCCTTTATTTAGAAGGTCGTAGATAGTCATGAGTGTGGAACGATCAAAAACCTCTTCTAAAACCGCTCTTTCGGATGAAAGGTCTCTGATTAACATCCTATCCCTTTTTTCTACCTTTTTTAGTCTCTCCGCTAGTTTTTTGCTCGTTTCAGGCTCTTTCTCTTTTAGAATATAGCCCTTACGTCGCCTAGGCCATTTAACGCTCATATCAACAGAACTAATGCAGAACATCCTTTTTATAGTTGTTCTGCTCACCGATGAAATAACCATCCCCTATTTTTGTTCAGCCCTCATTTTTTCTAGGATGAAGACTTCTATGGCGTGGCTTCTATTCGCGTACGTCCTAGCTTCAATCTGTTTGTCTAGCCAGTCTAGGCACGGTTTCGGCAGAGTGATGCTAATCCTTTCCTTCGCCATGAATTATGCACCTATCATACTATTACATATGGAAAACATTTAAGCTTTCAAACCCGTTCTTATGTTGGTGCTTATTCAAGCGCGTGATGTTCAATCTCGCTGATGTAAGCAAGAACCGTGGTTAGAAAAATAAATGAGTGAAACCGTTTCGATCTAGGCTTTGAAAGAGCATTTCCAAAGTGAGGTTATCAACCCTACGGAGAGGTCCTCGTAGTTCCTAGCTGGCTGTCTCAGCGTGGTTGGGAATCCAGCCTATGCATGTTTAATCGTTCGACAATTCTGCATGAGATTTTATTTCAAGCGTCATAAAGCGTCCATTTCTTCTTAAGGCTGACTCGAATGATTGTAAATACTACTCCCGATTTGTGCCAACGCCTTTTGTTAAGAATAAATATCTGGGAATCATTTTTAGGCTTCAGCCAGTGTCTCCGTGCTTCTCACACCTTCGATGCCATTTATGTGGTTTGCAACTTCTCGCAACTCTTTATAATCTTCCACCTCGACAAAGAGCGCTATATCGAACCTTCCAAATGTGAAGTAGGCCTTCTTGACGTTGTCAATCTTCCGAACCGTATCCAAGATTTTATCGGCTTTAGTCGGCACGACCTTCAATAGAATACACGCATTTAACATTTTCTTACTTCCCTAATGTTGTATCTCCACGAGGGTCTCAGTAAAGACTACACCTGCAAACATTCCCATCCTCAGCACTATGGAGCTCAGCTCCTTAATGTCTGAGGCTTCTAGGTCCACTACGACATCATATCTTCCGAGGACGGAGAAGATTCTCCTGACCCCTTTTAATTGGCGAATTGATCTTACAACGTCTTCCCATCTACCATAGCTAGTCCTTATTAGAACACAGGCCGACAACAACGAACGAATCACCTAATGTTTTTAGGTGATGTAAGATATTAAGTTGTTCCTACAGACCTTACTATCCAACGAAGCAGGCTGAGTTAATCGCCTCTTTTCCTCTATTGCTCGGAATCGCTGAAATATCCTTTACAAAACATGCAGTCTTTACAGTTTGTATAAAATTTGTGTTGCCTCTTGAATTCATCTCTAATTCAAGTGCACGTTTTTTCTCTAAGATTTCTTTCTCTTTGCTCTTTTGCTGTAGCATAGCTAAACAAAGCCATACGTGAAAAAACTAAAAGGAAACGCCTAGAACACCAAAGAATTAATGCTAAAAACTTTGACTCAACTCGGCGGTTTCTTCTAAAACCTCATATTCTTCGCTTCTCTTCTCCTTCATCAGCTGTTCAATTTCATACCTTTTTTCCTTACGCCGCAGTTTTCTCTCTCCACTATTCTTCGATAAGACACTGCCAGTCTCCTCATTAGATAGTGAGATACCCATTTTTTCTTAACCAGTCAGCCTGACCCTTAGTATATCGCCAAATGACATCGCCTCTTATGTTAGATTGGAAGTCCCATGGAGAAACTAAGACTACGTCTCTCTCCCTTATCCAAACTCTCCTTTTCATCTTTCCTCGAATTCGACAGAGGCGTTCATAACCATCCTGACACTTCACTAAAACCCTGTCAAAACCTAATAGCCGCACAGCTATGCCAAGCACATCGTTGGCAGCTGGAAGCACCATGTCCTTGATTTCTTCCTCGCTAATGACCTTCTTCTTCCCAAAAGAGCCACCTACCCAAACGAAAGGGCTATCCATTTAATAAACTTTGCAATGGTTAAAGAGTATTAAGAGAAACAACAAGGCATCATGGGAAGATTGGATGAACTGGAACCGTTTCCTTTTCGTGACCGTGCTAGAGAACCTCGAAATAGGGGCCTACCGCGCGCACCCGAGAAAAAATTTGAAGTCATGTAAGTTGAATGCGTTGAAATCTGCTACAGGCTTTCCTTCAATTTTGGTTTTCTTTCTAGACCTTTAATGATGCCTAAAAGAGTTTCGTTATAAGGCGTCGGAATGCCAAATTGCTTACCCCATCTTACAACGAGTCCGCTGAAAGCGTCAACCTCGGTTCTCTCTCCTCTCTCAATGTCCTGTCGCATCGATGACTTGACTCCGCGTTTATACCCTCTCTCCAATTCAAGCAGCCAAGAAATTGGATCGTCAACCGCAAACTTTATTCCGGCCGCTGAAGCCACGTTAACAGCTTCTTGCACAACTTTTGTAATTACGTCTTTAAGTTCTGGAATTTGAATCATTTCAGCGGGCGGAATATCTGTTACGGCGTTGAGAGTTATCGCCGATACGGCGCTCAGGAGTTTAGTCCAAAGAACCCCGAAAATATTGCTGCTAACCTCCGTCTTAATTCCTGCGTTATTTAGCATTTCTGAGATTCGTCTTACCCTATTCGTTATCGATCCATCTAGTTCACCAATGATTGTTATTCCGTCCACAGCGTGATATACATGTCCTGGTTTTATGAAGACAGCATTATGGGTACTTGAACCTGCCATGACTTTTTCTCTTCCAACTATGTTTCCTATTTTTTCTGCGTTGTCTACCCCGTTTTGGAGGGTCAATATAGTCGTGTCAGCTCTAACCATTGGCAGACAATCCTTAGCAGCTTGTTCCGTATGAATGGATTTGACCATAAAGAAAATTAAATCGACCTGCCTAACTGCTTTTGGATCTGTTGTTGCCTTAGCTTTGATGACTCTGTCACCCCTAACACCAGATATCTGCAAGCCTCTAGAGTTGATGGCGTCTACGTGGTCTTTTGATCTTTTGATCAGCACCACGTCCTCACCGGCTTCTGTCAACATACCTCCATACAAACTACCTAGAGCCCCCGCGCCCATTATAGCCATTCTCAAACTCATCACCTTTTAAGACTGGAAATAACCTGAAAATAAAAGTCTTATGTCACGAGAAAAAGGTTCTCAAAAGTAGCGCGCGCAAAACGGTTTTTTCAAAACTGAAATTTTAACAAAAAGAAGCTCAAATTAACCTCCTACGTCTCTTTGTTACATTGTTACATTTTGGTTTTTAGATTAATAAAGTGTGTGTCATAGATTTTTTCAAAACCATGTTACAAGTGGCTTTTTTGGTTTGCGCGTGCAATTAGCATTTATAATTTAAAGTTGGCTTTGTCAGCCTGCCCTGGATTCCTCTCTTCTACAGCCTTCCACAGGTGCTTAAGTCCTTCTTCCTCTACGATGCCAGCCCACCATCTGCCATCTCTTTCTTCACGTTCTATGATATCATCATCTGTCTTAAATTGCAGTATCTTACAAGCAAGTTCATTAGGCCACCATATGGTTTTACCTCTAATTGTCCTTTTCCCTTTGCTAAAGGGGACCGCCACATCTAAAAGGGCTGATCTTTCATCATCTCCTTTGAACAAAATAAGTTCTTTATTTTCGTCCATCAGTTTGTTGATGGATATTCCGTCATATAGATAAGAAATAATATGCCTAATGTGCGCATTATTCCAGTACAATTGTAGTATTTCATTCAGAGTTAGGCGGCAAAACCTGTCTATCCGCTCTATCAAGAAGTAGCCAATAATATAATAAGCCTCTGACTCTATCCACTCAGGCCTGGGACGCTCGTAAATTTTCTCGTAGTATTTAAGTGATGCCATAAAAAACAGGTAGTCGCTCTTTTGTAGCTCTTCATAGTAGCGAATATGTGGACTTTCGTGCCAGTCTCCGTACGAATATGTCTCAAACTCTGGGTCATAGTGGGCTGGCCAGTTTAATTTATCAGCTTGTATACACCAGGGTGCGAGATCCTGTAAATTTAATTCCTTATATGTCGGCCTGAGCTTACCTATCAGCGGGCGTATTACTTTCACAGCGTATGCTTCCTCAATGTCTACCTCTGGAATTGGAACATACGCAAATTTTCCATCTGGAAATATAGGTCCCCATGTTCCCAAGAATTCTGGAGCTTTACCCGCTCCTACGTGTAGTATAATGGCCTTTTTCATAGGAACCACTACTAATAAATAATATTGTTATATATTTATGCGTAGAGCGCGCGCGCTAAACTCCTCAATAGTAAGGTCATTTCTCAATATATTCTTCTACTTTTATTTCTCCTATAACGGAACGAGATGTCCTTTACATTTTGACAATTTGCGCGTGAGGGACGCCCGAAATTTTCAAAACTGCTTCTGGATGAACCAGTCCTTCCTCTATGGCTTTCTCAACGATGCGCTGTCCAACCATGTTCACAATCGTGGATTGTCTCATCAGATCAATGGCCTCATCCACGCTCACCCTCAACCCCTTGTAAAATTCTTCGCGTACCTCAAAAACGATTCTGCCATCTCGCAGAATCTTCCCCAGCAGTTCAGCATCGCAAGTCGCAAGAAGGGTGTGCTGCCCCCACTTTCGCAGGTTCACGTAGACTTCCAAGGTTAAGCACTTCTATACGGGTCTTATGGACGACTTCGCGCCACACGCCTCACATATTAAAAAGTAGAAGCGTCTCTCTTTTACGATTTTCGTATCTGGACGTTTACAAATGGGGCACATCACGAACTCGTCCGTATACCTCTTGATCAATCGCTCAAGGGTGTCGTGGGGAAACTTTCCTTGGAAGATGGCTCGGGCTCCCTCTACGGATCCGGCGGTTGCCATTTCTCTAGACAAAAACCTTAACAGGTGATGAGGGTCCCTATTAAGCGCGTCACAAATTTCTTTATAGTTATGAAGAATAGTTCGCATACCCACAACGGAGCTATGAGGCTGGGGAATCTCAAAGCGCTTACGCTCAAAAACTTCAGGTGGTAGCCGTGAATAGGCGCGCTTCAACATCTCCTTATATTCCGGTTTCATTACTGGTGCCTCGTGCGGTCTCTCAAATTGACAATGGAGCCGCTTCCTTTAAGGTAGGTAATTGTTCATTTAAATATTATTTAATATGGGAATGAAAAATCTGAGGCTCAACCCACGGAAAAGGCTTTCTATTGATCAACAAAGCTTAAACTGTCGAATCCAAGATTACCTTAGTTTTGGGGTGGGCACATGGCTAAATCCTTTATCCATCCATATATACCCAACTCTGTTCCTAAGATAAAGAAGGAAATGATGAAGCAGATCGGAATCCAGAGCATAGAAGAGCTTTACGTGGACATCCCTCCAAAGTTTAGACTAAAGAGGACGCTGAACCTTCCAAGCCCCCTATCCGAGCATGAAGCACGAACACACGTTGAAAGCCTTCTATCCAAAAACAAGACTCAGCGAGACATGCCCATCTTTTTAGGCGCAGGTTGCTGGCCCCACTATGTACCCGCCGCTGTGGAAGCCATCGTCCAACGAACCGAGTTCCTCACCTCGTACACTCCATATCAGCCGGAAATCTCGCAAGGAATGCTGCAAGCCCTTTTCGAGTATCAAAGCATGATCTGTGAGCTCACCGCCATGCAGGTGGCAAACTGCTCTATGTATGATTGGCCATCTGCACTAGGCGAGGCTGTCCGCATGGCGGCTCGATTCACCCATCGAACTGAGGCTCTCGTTCCTAAAATCATCCACCCTGAGAGGGCTGCAACGCTGCAAACTTACGTCGAGCCAGTGGGTTTACGCATCAAATCCGTGAGCTATGATCCAGAAACTGGCCAGCTTAACATGGAAGACTTAAAGACAAAGATTTCAGAGAACACAGCCGCCGTCTACATTGAAAACCCCACATACCTTGGTTTCGTCGAAACACAAGTTGAGGACATCGCTGAAGAAGCTCATGACAAGGGGGCATTATTCATCGTGGGAGTTGACCCGACCTCACTCGGCATATTGGAACCTCCAGGTGAATATGGCGCGGATGTCGTGGTAGGGGAAGGGCAGCCTCTCGGAAACTCCATGAACCTTGGCGGACCGTTGCTCGGCATATTTGCCTGCCGAGACGATATGGAGTTGATTCGGCAGATGCCCGGTCGAATAATTAGCATGACCACTACCCTCGATGGAAAGAAAGTGGGGTTTTGCATGGCTCTGCAAACCAGGGAGCAACATATCCGAAGGGAACGAGCGACCTCCAACATTTGCTCCAATGAAGCCTTATGCGCGGTGGCATCCGCGGTTTACTTAGCCTTGCTTGGTCCTCAAGGATTGAGGGAGCTGGGGGAATCCATCATGTGTAGGGCGAGGTATGCCATACAACTTTTAGATAGAATAGGGGGAGTGAAGGCTCCGGTGTTCAAGTCAGTGCACTTTAAGGAGTTCACGGTCAATTTTGACCAGACAGAAACAACGGTGCGGGAAGTGCATGAACGGCTTCTACAACATCAAGTTCATGGAGGAAAAGACCTCACGAAAGAGTTCCCAGATCTGGGTGAAACTGCCCTGTACTGCGTCACGGAGACGCATTCGAAGGAGGATATTGATCGCCTCGCTCGAGCTCTAGAAGAAATTTTGAGGGAGGAATCGTGAATGTTTAAGCAAGCTCGCTGGGACGAACCTGTTATTTTCAGTCTGGGGAAAACAGGACGAAGGGGTTATGTTGTGCCGATGGTTGAGGAGGAGATCAAAAGTGAGGTGGGCGATGTAAAGGCGAGTGTACCCGAAAAGTTGCGAAGGAAAATGCCTCCCAAACTTCCGGAGCTGTCTGAGGTGGAGGTAGTACGACACTATACCCATCTGTCGCAAATGAATTATGGCGTTGATTTGGGCTTCTACCCACTGGGGAGCTGCACTATGAAATACAACCCCAAAATCGACGAAATCCTCGCTAGATCATCTTCACTAACTTCGATCCATCCGTATCAAGACGAACGAACCGTCCAAGGCGTCCTTGAAATCATGTACAAGCTCTCTCAGTGGCTGGCAGAGATCACCGGAACATACGAAGTAAGCTTACAGCCAGCCGCTGGAGCCCACGGAGAGTTCTTAGGCTGCTTAATCATGCGGGCGCATCATAAGTTCAACAGTGAACTGGAAAAAAGGACAGAGCTGATCGTGCCCGACTCAGCGCATGGGACAAACCCCGCGAGTGGAACCATGGCAGGGTTCAAGATCGTGGTAGTCCCCTCAGACGAGAACGGGTGCGTCAACCTTGAGGCACTGAAAGCGGCAGCTTCAGAACGCACCGCTGGACTGATGTTAACAAACCCAAACACCCTAGGCATTTTTGAGAAAGACATCGACGAAATTGCAAAAATCGTTCATGAAGTAGGAGGACTACTATATTATGATGGTGCCAACCTCAACGCCATTCTAGGAAAAGCGAGACCCGGAGACATGGGATTCGACATCGTACACATCAACATACATAAAACGTTTGGAACGCCCCACGGTGGTGGAGGCCCAGGAGCCGGACCCGTTGGAGTGTCAAGTGAACTGGAAAAGTTTCTGCCAGTCCCGAGAATTGCATTCGATGGTAAACATTATCGTTTGGACTATGACAAGCCCCATAGCATCGGGAAAATCAAGGGATTTTATGGAAACGTAGCGGTTTTGTTGAGGGCATTTGCCTACATCTTAAGCTTAGGCGCAGAGGGTTTAGAAGAAGTCGGAGAGGTCTCCGTGTTAAACGCCAATTATGTGATGGAAAAATTGAAGAGGATTCATGGTTACGAGCTTCCTTATGCTCAGGGGCGACCGAGGAAACATGAATGCGTTTTCAGCACGAAAACCTTGTATAAGGAGAAAGGAATTCGCGCGCTTCATATTGCAAAGAGGATTTTGGACTATGGGATGCATGCGCCGATAACGTACTTTCCTCTCATAGTGGAAGAAGCGTTGATGATTGAGCCAACAGAATCCTATGAGAGGGAGGAGCTAGATCGATTCGTTAAAATTATGAAGAGGGTGGCTAGAGAGGCATACGCAAACCCCCACGCTGTCTTGGAGGCTCCGCAAAACACTGCCATACCACGACTGGATGAAGTTAGAGCCTCCCACCCGAAAACCATGGTCTTAAGCTGGAAGATGTATTTGGAAAGAACTAGGCCCTAACGATCTCCTCCTCTAGGCACCTCAGTATTTTTTCTCTCATTTTCACGAAGGGCTGGGACGTGCGTCTTCTCGGCCTCGACAACTTCATCTCGTAGATCTGCTTCACTCTTCCGGGTCTGGCGGAGAGAATCACTATTCGGTCTGCGAGATACACGGCTTCATCCACGTTATGCGTTACGAAAACCGCGGTTTTCTTCTCTTGTTCCCATATCCGTAGCAGTTCGTCTTGCATGATGTTTCGTGTTTGGGCATCGAGGAAGGCGAAGGGCTCATCCATTAGCAACACAGAAGGGTTGGCTGCAAGGGCGCGGGCTATCGCCACTTTCTGCTTCATCCCTTCCGAAAGCTCAGGGGGATATCTCTGCTCAAAACCAGACAAACTCACGAGGTCCACGTATTTTTGAGCAATCCTCAGTCCCTCCCCCTCTTCAACTCCATGAAGCTCTAACCCGAACTTTACGTTCTCTATGACGGTTCTCCATGGAAACAGGGAGAATTCTTGAAAGATTAATCCCGCTTTCCCAGCTTTAGTTTCTTCCCCATCGATCAGAACTTGACCGAATGTGGGTTTATCTAAACCAGCAATTATGCGGAGGAGGGTAGTCTTTCCGCATCCGTTAGGTCCAACTACGCAAAGAAATTCTTGATCGAAAACGTCGAAGGAGACGTTTTGTAGAGCCTCTACGCTTTTTCCATCCTTTGTTATGAAAGCCTTTGAAACATCTTTGACGGAAACCTTGGCTTGGCTCAACGTATGTGCACAGCCCACAATCTTATTAGGATGAGCAACCTTAAATTCGTTAAAGGTTTAGCAAATAAGATTTCTGATAGGTGAGGAACCTTGACAGAGTTGGAGAAAAGGGTACGAGCCGAAGTGGAGAAGTTAGTGGACCCAGAAACTGGTTTAACCTTCGGTCAAATGAAGTTGATCACCGACGTGAAGGAGCAAGAACCCGGCGTGGTGAAGATCGATTTTGTGCCTACGAGCCCGTTCTGTCCCATCGCGTTCAGATTCGCCATAGACATTAAAAAAGCCGCCACGAAGGTGGAGGGAACCAAGAAGGCGCTGGTGTATTGTCACGGTCACACCATGGAGGAAGCCATCAACAAGATGGTTAACAGACCGTAGAAGCGGAGAAGGCTTAGTGAAAAATTAAATTTGCCTTACAGTATATTTGACCGTGGGTGTCTTAGGGGATGAAGATTACAGTAAAGTTTTTCACCAGCCTCCGGGAGTTGACCGGCAAGGGGCAAGAGGAAATGGAGGTACCAGGTGTCATCACGGTGGAGGAGCTGTTGAAACAGCTTTCAAGAAAGTATGGTCAACAGTTTAGTGAATATGTGTATGATAAAAAGGGAAATGTGCGGAGCTACCTACAGTTTCTAATTAACGGCAGAGGCATAACCACGCTACGGGGGTTCGAAACAAGGTTGAAGGAAGGAGACAGGGTCGCCATAATCCCTCCGGTGGGCGGAGGATAAAACCTTTCACGTTACAACTGGTAAGAGAGATGCTACTGCAGTGCTTAGAGTTATCTTAAGGGTGATGAAAGAGAATCGCAAGGAATACGTTGCTTTGAATCTTTTCTACTATGGCTTGGTTGCAGTTTCTATGATCTATGTTTCCTTTTATCCTGAAATTCAAGAGGCCCTTCTTGGTGAGGTTAGAGCGGACTTTCCGACGCTGTTTCCGTTGGTTGTTGAAGCCTACAGAAGTGGGAATCTTCCGTTGGCAGCAGCCTTGACCTTCTCCTTTAATCTTGTTTTAGGTTCATTTGTGTATATCACTCTCCCCTCGTTGATCATACCCTTCAACGGAGTTGTAACTGGTGGTATAAGAGCGGTTGGTTGGGGACTCTTTCTCGCTCCCATATCTCCTGAGTTAGCGCGAGCCATGATTCCCCATTCTTTAACGCTTATTTTAGAGGGACAAGGATACGTCTTAGCAATGTTCGCAGCCTACGTCCACTGGAAAGGAGTGTTTAGACCTAAAAGCATCGGAGAAAAAGAACCGCGCGAGAGCATACATGGCTGGCATAAAAAAGACCGCTCACACGTATCTACTCATTGCCCTTGTCCTTGCCGTCTCTGCAATCTACGAAGCCTTCGAAGTAATATACCTCATAGGAACACCCAGGTAATGAGCTGAAGCTAATTTACCAGCTTCGAATTTCCGCTTCTAGATACGTTTGAAGCGTCCTCACCACCCGAACATCCACAAACTTGCCCAACAAAAACTCGTCGCTCTTCACCACCACTGGCTTATAGGCGAAGTTCCTCCCTATCCATGAATGCGAATCTTTCCCTCTTTCGTCGATAAGGACTTCTCCTTCCCAATTTACCCACACTTTATTCTTTTTAAGTGAAATTCTGCCCACTAACTCCGTCATTCTTCGGCTCCTCTCCTTCACCTCTCGATCGGGAAGCGGCATCATTTGCCCCACGGGTGTGCGCGGCCTCGAGAAAAACTTTGAAATGTTGACAATGTCAGGCTGAATCTCCTCGAGGAGTTTCATTGTTTGCTTGAAAGCTGAGGGGCTTTCGCTTGGAAAACCGCAGATAACATCCGTGGCTATAGCGATGTTTGGAATCTCCCTCCTAAAAGAGGAGATGATTTTTTTAAAGTCCTCCACTGAGTAGAAACGGTTCATAAGCCTCAAAATTTCATTGTCTCCGCTTTGAACTGGCAAGTGTAGAAACTTGAAGACCTTATCATTTTTGTAGGCTTCGATGAGGTCATCCAGCAACCCTAATGCCTGACTGGGAGTCATCATCCCCACCCGAAGGAAAAACTTTCCCTTAATTTTACAGACATCCCTCAACAATTCCACGAGGTTCGTGTGGATATCTCTTCCATAACAAGCCGTGTCTTGAGAAGTCAGCCATATTTCTTTGGCGCCCGAAGCTAGATCATGTTCCACCCTTCTAACTACTTCGTTAACTGGGTAGCTTCTCAAGCGACCTCTAGCAAAAAGAACACAACAGTAGGAGCATGCTCCTAGACAACCATAGTTGATGGGAACGATCCCAACAACCTTGTTAACAGGGATTTTAGGAAGGTCAAGGCTCGGCTTAGAATCTTCCTTCAGCATAACGAACTTTTCTCCGCAGTCCACACTACGCACAGCCTCGATGATTTCAGAACCTGGAGCTGGTCCCAACACACCATCAAACTTCACCTCCGCTCTCAGTCTTTCGAAATTTATCAAAGGTAGGCAGCCGGTTACAATAAGTTTCTTATCCCTTGGAATCCTCCCCAAGATTTCTATCATCCGATTCTCTGTAGGCGTCTTCACCGCGCAGGTGTTGTAAATTAGGATGTCTGCATCGTAAACCTCTTCAACGATGGTATAGCCAGCCCTTGATAGGCAACCGACCATAAGCTCTCCGTCAGCAAGATTTGTCGGGCAACCAAAGCTCCTAACATACACCCGCCTAGACCTTTCCGTCGTCAAGTTCGTTCGCCTATTTATGATACAACCATATGACCCTAAGTATATCGCTCCACGCTTTTAATCATGCAAGAAAAACATAAACGTTCCGAAAAAATCTTCTTTTACATAAAACCGCAACAACCCAACCAAAAATGATAGCAAATCTTATAAGATAAAATCTCTTCATATTTAAAACATATTTTATTCCAAATATAATCAAATATAACTGTAAACGTTTGTTGTTTTGGTTTGCTGGGGGATAAAAATGAAACTAATTACACTGTATCTTCCTGAGCCGTATATCCACGCGTTAGATCGATTAGTGAACGAGAGGTTTTATCCGAATAGGGCTGAAGCCATCCGAGTGGCGATTCGTGATCTTCTTACAGTGGAGGCTTGGGGGAGAAAAAGTAATGGCTAGGTTGGTTGACCCTTTACGGAGCCCCTTGCTCAATCTAGATCGAGCAGAAGAAGTGAAGACACAGGTTTCCGGTGACTATCTAACAATCTTTGACATAGACCCTGATGTCGAGCCCGAAACGTCTCTGAAAATCGACTTGAATCTTGACCAGCTAGAAAACTTTGAGGATTAGCCTGAGAGCCTTCCTCTTCTAAAGCATAATGCTACTTTTTGCAGCCTCATCATCCACGATATTGGTTTTCCAGACGGGACAGTTGCTCCCCTTCTAATAGCCTGAATGACTTCGTTTACTTCAGGTTCGGCATCGACGATAGTGTAAGCCCTACCAATAGTTTGGGGTATGTGAGCATCGCTTCCAGCAGTTTTAGGAAGGTCAAGTTGAGCCGCGAGTTTTTGGCTTACGTAGGTTGAGAGAAAAAAGGGAAAGGCTGAGGAGTTGATCACCTCGATGGCGTCGAAGTTTGAGGCTGTGGACATTCGCCGTCCCGTTCCTAATCCTGCTTTGCCGATTGCGGTAAAATGAGGGGCTATTACTATTCCGCCAGCCTCATGGATTCTTTGAATCGTCTCAGAGGGGCTTAACCTTGGAGGGATAGGCGTGGTTATGTTGAGGGCGAGTACATGGCCCTGTAGCGTTTCTATTTCGATTCCTGGGATAACGATGAGTTCACTCTTTCGGGCGAGTTTCAGCGCTCCATCGAGGGTGTTGTGGTCGGTGATGGCGACCCCATCCAAACCTTGCTTCTTGGAGTAGGTGACTACCTCCTTGAGGGTGGTGATAGCGTCGTAAGAATAGCACGTGTGAACATGAAGATCAATCTTGAGGGGCAATTTATTCACTTTATCTTGCTTCCAGTCTCGACGGGACGTTCTGGCTGAAGAATTGAAACGGTCTTTTCATCCTGCGCAGCCAAGATCATAACCTCAGACTTCACTCCAAAGATGCGCCTTGGCTGTAAATTGGTTACTACAGCAACTTGTTTGCCTTCCAACTGTTCTGGGGCATAGTATTGAGCGATTCCCGCCACAGCCTGCTTCAGCTGACCATCCCCAATGTTAATGGTAAGTTTGATGAGGTTTTTTGACTGAGGAATGGGTTCTGCTTTCACGATCTTGCCGATTCGTAAATCCAGCTTTGAAAATTCTTGGAAGGACACGGTTTGCGGGTTCGATCTTGCCTTTTCCAGCATAGCTTGCAGCTCCTCCTCGGAGGCTTCAATCTTGTGGAAAATGGGCTTTGCCTTATTTATTTTATGACCCGGCGGGATAGGCTTTGTGGCTTCGTCCCACAGTTGTTCATGAACATTGCCCGGTAGGTTAAGGAGGTTCCAAACCGCTTCAGATGTGAATGGGGTGAAGGGTTCAATAGTTGTCGCCAGAGCTTTAACAATTTGCACAGCCACGTACAGGGTGTTAGCGGCTGCTTGTGGGCTGGTTTTGATGGTGTTCCATGGCTCTTTCTTGTTGAGATACTTGTTTCCCAAGTGGCTGAGACCTACAGCTGTGCGCAAGGCTGCTTGTAACTTGGATTCTTCAAGCAATTGCGCTATTTTTTCCACCCTTTTTCTCACTAGTTGGAGCGTGCGTTTGTCGTGTTCATCGAGCGTGGTGATTTCAGGCACGACATTGTTAAAATGTTGATTGAGGAATGTTAGGGTTCGATGGATAAAGTTGCCTAACGTGTCATTTAGGTCAGAGTTTACTTTTTCAATGAAGATTTTCCATGTAAAGCTTGTGTCTTTAGCTTCGGGTCGGATGGATAGGAGAGCGTATCTCCAATAGTCGACTGGGAAGAGTTGCAGCGCCTCGTCGATCCAGACGCCGATCCTCCTGCTTTTGGAGAATTTTTGTCCCTCAAAAAGTAGGAACTCGGTGGAGACGACGTTCCAAGGCAGGTTGTAGTCCTCTTTGGAGGCGAGGAGTAGGGATGGGAGAATGAGGGTGTGGAAGGGAATGTTGTCCTTCCCCACAAAGTATAGTGTTTTTGCATTCCTGTCAAACCAGTATTCTCTCCACTTTGGTTCTTCTCCACGATTTTTGAAGTATTCGATGGTAGCAGAAACGTACCCTAAGACCGCTTCAACCCACACGTAGACGGTCTTGTCCTCAGCACCTGGGAATGGAGCTGGAATCCCCCATTTATTGTCTCTGGTGACGGCTCTGGGCTTCAGTCCCTCCTTGAGGAGGTTTAGGCTGAAGTTTCGAGCGTTGTCGGGTAGTTGCTTGTTGTTTTCTATGTACTCTAAGAGTTGCCGGGTGAAGCTTGGCATGTCGAAGTACCAGTGGGTGGTCTTTTTTATGATGGGCGAGGAATGACAGATGGTGCAGTAGGGTTGGATGAGTTTGGTGGGTTCGAGCAGTCTTCCACACGCTTCGCATTGGTCTCCACGTGCACCCTCATAACCGCAGTGGGGACATCTCCCCTCTACAAATCGGTCGGGTAGGAAGCGGTTGCATTTGGGGCAGTAGGGCAGTTCAGTTTCTTCAGCGAAGATGTACCCATTCTTGTAGATTTTGAGGAAGAGGTTTTGTACGAACTCTTGATGGACAGCGTTTTCCGTCCGCGTGTAGTTGTCGAAGGATATGCCCCACTTTTTGAAGAGGTCCGCGACTAGCTTATGGTATTGGTCGGTGAGTTGTTTGGGTGGAATCCCTAACCGTACGGCTTCCACTTCGATGGGGGTTCCGTGTTCATCTGACCCGCTTACGAAGGCGACCTCGTTACCCTTCAGGCGATAGTATCGAGCGACCACGTCTGCTGAAAGAACTGAACCGATAATGTTGCCTAAGTGGGGCACGTAGTTAATGTAGGGCCAAGCTGACGTAACCAAGATTTTAGCGAGCGCGGTACACCTCCGGTTTTCAGTTTGTGTTGCTATTAGATTATTGTTTATAACTTAAAATACTTAAGCGCAACGGAGTTTGATGGGTTGCATGTTACGAGTTTGGCACCTTTTCTAAGACCCCTCCAAGCTGATCCGAAAAATCTTCGTCATCTCAGGATGGTGATGAACAAAATCCTCCTCAGCGCACACACATACACAAGAAAAGAGAATATTTTCGCTTTCTGATCGACCAAACGTATGATGTTTCTTTAACTTATTTCCAGCAGGTTTTTGAGCTCTGTTGTTCATTATATATCGGAGAGGCTTGTTTGCTCGTTGCAAATGGAAGATGAAACTAAGTTTGAGTATATGCTTCGTGGGAAGGCTTGGAAAGTTTATTGGCTTCTTTTAGAAAGTGGTCGTCCCATGAGTGTTCGAGAGGTTCAGAGAGCCTTACACTTCAGCAGCCCAAGCATAGCACAGCACCACCTTGAACAATTGTGCGAATTGGGTTTAGTGGAGAAGCAAGACGTTGGTAGCCGTTATGCTTTAGTTAGCGAGGTTAAGATTGGGGTGCTTAAGCACTTCCTTAAGGTGGGAAGGTTCCTGTTCCCAAAGTACTTCTTTTATGCGGTTTTCTCCACAACCTCCTACATAATCTACTTGGCAACCTTGATGCAGGCGCTCACGCGGGAAAGCCTCTTCATCATCCTTTTCGGCGCCATCGTTTCAGCCATATTCTGGTACGAAGCAATCAAGATGTGGCTTTTGAAACCGTTCTAAAATTGGAACAGATTGTACTAAAGCTTAGAATAAAATACCTCCCAGTTCCATTCTTAAGTAGTGTTAAGCATGCAGAGGGAAATTAAGAGGAAGGCTCAACTCTACGGAGTCGCGGCGGTGCTCCTAGCCATAGCCTTGATGACAATATGCTACCACTTTGGAGCACAACCCCCAGAAATTCAGCCAACACAGCCCTCGTGGCCTCAGCCTACAACTCAGCCTTCAGCTCTCTTGAAGACCTTTTCATCCCATGAGGAACTAAGGGACTTCTTGGCGACCAGCATGGAATATGCCCGCCAATATTATGATAGGGGTGTGCCGGGGTGGGTTTTACCGCCAACACCTATACCGACCTACCTAGCAGAAGAGGCTAAACTTGCAGCTGGACTTACATATTCAGCCACGAACATTCAAGTCGCTGGCGTGGACGAGGCAGACATCGTAAAAACTGATGGAAAGCACATATACGTCGTTTCAGGCGAGAACATTTTTATCCTAAACGCGTACCCACCGAAGGAGGCAGAACTCCTCTCCAAGATAAGCCTCAACGGAACCTACCCAAGGGAAATATTCGTGAGTGGAGACAGGCTAGTCGTCTTAGGCTACACACCATATCGGGGCTATCCCCAAGTGGACGAAAAGTCATCAATAAGGGTTTACGACATCTCAGACAGGACAAAGCCCATTCTCAAAAGGGATGTCTCCATGAGCGGGGACTACTTTAGCTCAAGGATGATAGACGACTACGCCTACATCGTGATCAGCCAGCCCGCCTACGTAATCTATGACACAGTTGTCCTCCCGAAGGTTTACATCGGCAAGGAGGTTAGGGAGATAGGCGCCACCCAGATCCACTACCTCAATGTTACCGATGTCAGCTACTCCTTCACCACGATAGTTTCCTTGAACGTGCAAAAAGATCGGGAGGAACCGAAATACCTAACGATCTTGATGGGATCGGCAAGCTGCATGTACGTCTCGTTGAACATCTACGTAACGTTTCCCCAATGGATGATGACTCCCAAGGAGGTGACGCCTCTTATGCCCCCGCCGCCTCCAAGGGAGCTGACAATGATCTACAGGGTTCGCATAGACAATGGTAACATAGTGGGTGAGGCTAATGGCACGGTTCCGGGTTACGTGCTTAACCAATTCTCAATGGATGAATACGACAATCACTTTAGAGTGGCAACGACAACTTGGGTGAACGGAGGCTCCCAAAACAACGTATACGTGTTAGACATGAGCATGAACATAGTTGGGAAGCTGGAGAACCTCGCCCCTGGAGAACGCATCTACTCAGCAAGGTTCATGGGGAAGAGGTGCTACCTCGTAACGTTTAGGCAGATCGACCCCTTCTTCGTGATCGACGTTGAAAATCCATCAAAGCCCAAGGTTTTAGGCTATTTGAAGATACCTGGGTTCTCAGGCTACCTACACCCCTACGACGACGACCACATAATAGGTGTGGGCAGAGAGGACACCAACGTGAAGATATCGCTCTTTGACGTCAGCGACGTCAGTGCACCAACGGAGATGAGCAAGTACACTATGAAGGGTGGCTGGTCAGACACCCCTGTCCTAAGCGATCATAAAGCGTTCCTATTCGACAGGTCAAGGGAGTTGCTGGTGATTCCAGTAATGACACATAGCTGGGACAAGTACCTCACATGGCAAGGCGCATGCATGTTCAGCATATCTCTAAGCAAAGGAATCACGTTTAGGGGAGGCATCTCCCACCAAGAACCCTATCCAAGCCAGTTAGAAGACAACTACTTCGTGAAGAGGACGCTCTACATTGAAGATGTGCTCTACACGATATCCAACAAGAAAGTAAAAATGAACAACATAGAAAACCTAAAACCTATAAACGAGATCAATTTCCGATGACCACCCTATTTTTTAACGTAACATTTTATACGGGTCCATTTGGATTACATTAAGTGTGAAGCGAATACCGAATTAGAGCTTATTCATTTGGGTTGTGGTTTCTTTGTCTCTTAACAGAATGGTTGAGAAGGCTCGCAGGCTCTTGGAAAGCGGGAGAGTGGAGCGTATTGACGAGGAACAGTATAACGTAGTGGGGGATCATGGAACATACACCGTCGTCCAAGCCTACAACGGTAAGATAACCTGCAATTGCCCCGGGTTCATGAGTAAAGGAAAATGCTCCCACTCCACAGCCGTTATAATACTAACTCAAATTTCGAAGCGCCCACGGACCCGAAAGAAAGAATAGCGCGCTAGACAAAGAGGCTTGTCATGGTCGATCGATTTAATAAGTTCGTTAAAATATTTTTTAGTTGGTGCGAAAATGAAGGAAAAACATCTTTTAATAGCCTTAGTAATAGCTGGAATGATTTGTGGCATTGTAGGTTACATATTATATGCTCCTTCTGGAACTGTTCCTACCCCAACGCCTACCTCTGAACTTACGCCTGTACAGATGATCAGCTTTGAAAGGGCTGTGGAATGCGCCTTAAAAGAAGGAGAGGCAAGGTGGAAGTTTAGCGAGTATCGAGGGTTAGGGGAGTTTGAAGGCGAGCCATTTGTAACGCCTGATGGACTAGTCGCGGGACATTTGGAGTGGCGTGCAAACAACGGAACCCTTTACGAGGCTGAGTATCCTAGCGGTAAGATTTATGGCGAGATTGAGCGGTTCACTGGAGTTGAGGACACCGAGGAATATTACGTATGGAACATCATACTAATGGACGGTTCATCACGCCATATTGACGCTCGAAACGGGGAGCTCCTTAGCATCTCTCCCTCCAGGGTTCCCGGTGTGCTCACCTTCGAGACGGCTGTGAGGGTTGTCTATGCTCCTCAAAAGAGGATCGAGGAGTGGAAGGTTCAAAAGTATAAACGAATAGGGGATTTCGAGTCTGAACCCTTCGAAACTCTTGATGAGCTGGTGAAAGGACACCTGTTGTGGCGTGCCAGCAACGGAACTCTTTATGAGGTTTGGCTTCCCCATACACGCTACACCATCGGGAAGGTATTATACATCGAGGTTCCGGACGACAGGGAGGAGTATAACGTATGGGAGATAACTACCGGGAACAACGTGTACTACATAGACGCTCGAAACGGCATAATCCGCCTTATAAAAGAAGAAACACCGCTCCCTCCCCCTACAAAGCTAATACCTGCCTATACTCTCGACATAACTTTTCCATCCATGCCAGTTACGGTGAGGAAAGGTGAATCTGTTACTTTACCAGTAGCAATCAAATCATTGGTGAATGAACCGATAAGAATTCGTCTCGCCTTAGTTTCTATGCCTGATCGGGAAGCACCTTTGCCTGAGTTTATAACGTATGAGGTTGAAGGATACGTGACGATTAATCCTCACGAGACTGTTCATACACAAATGATTATCCAGGTTTCAGAAGATGCCCAGCTAGGAGAATATTCTTTTGAATTGCATGGAGAATTGGAAAAGCCAGTTAAGGAACGAGGCGGTGAAGGATACATATTTAGCTTGGTAGTAGTTTCCTAGAAAACGAGAAATAGGGGAGACACACGCTTAGATTTTAAAACCCTTTTGAAGGCATGTAAAGCACGCGTAAGTTTTATGCCAAGCTTTCTTGTTATGTTCCTTGATTTTGCGCATCTCAAAAAGAGCTCAACCTAAGTCCCCTTTCAAATTCAGAACCCTACTCCCCAATCATTTTCTAAGACCCCCGAGGGTAGACTAGTCCAAAATTTTCTTCACACAAGACGCAAGAACTTACATACACGAAAGCACTAAAATCAGATCCTAGTAATGGTGTCTAAGACTGACTAGGACTGACGCTTTACCCCCAGTACACCACCAACAAAAAATTTTCACACATATCTTGGCTTGTTTAAAGTTCACTAACCCTAAACCGACTTACTAGCCAAGCGTCTAGCATGCATATGACAGTTTTTCCAGTCACAGACCTCGCATTCAGCAGGATAAGCCTTGACTTGGGGCTCCCTCTTAACCGACTCCACTACCTTAATCGCTTCCTTTACCTTGTCTTCACCACCCAATATCAGCAAGATCACCGCACCCTCTGCTCCATCCACACCACCAGAAGCCACGGGCATAGCCTCGGCTCCTGAAAGAATCTTAATCGCCTCAACCTCGGAAACCACCCTTCCACGAAGAGGCATGTAACCCACGGGCAACCCCATGGAATAATCTAGTTTTTCTTGTCCCATCTCCCTCGACATCTCAAAAACACGGGTGGGTATGGATTTTTCAAGCCCAACAGGAATTATGAGGGACACGCCCCTAGCCATGATCGTGCCTATGGCCTTCCCGATGGTTCCTCCGTCACGTCCAGCAAGAAGGATACCCACGTTTCCGTCAGGGTCTAGGGCATTGGCACTCTTTATGTAGACATCTCCCGCCTTTAGCTTGTCAACTGCATCCAAGTAGGAGAGATCTTCCCTAACTCTTCCCCTCTCAATCACTATCTCCCTTAAGAGCGTTTTATTTATGCATAGTCCCCTCGGGATAACGAGACCCCCTGCAAAAGCGGCCTTATCGAACTTCTTGCCTAAAATTTCCTCAGCGACGAACGCGCTAGTTGTCCCCCTAGTGATGACTATCCAACCATTTCTTAAGGCATCCTTCACCTTATCCATTTGTGCCACAGCCTTAGCAATCAGACGTTTAGACTCAGCGGGAGTTAATATTACACATGCACGCAAGGCAACACCCCATGCTTAGTTTGTGGTTAAGTAGATGGAGCTATGTCCTAATAACCTATAACCCTTTTTAATTTTTAGCGCGAAGTCGAGCCTACCCCTAGTTTTCATGCATATTTGGATCCTATTAAAACCTAGGGGGTAGTTCTGAGCGTGCATAAAAAGTGGGATACGAAATGAGTTAAAACGGATATTTTTGCTTCTTTAAGCAGCGAAGTTTTCGATGGTGGTAACGCAGAGCCTCTTATAGACGAAACCATTATGAACAAGCTAACCTTATGAGTGAACAGACTAGATTCGTATGAAGTTTTGAGGGATAGTGAAGTTGACTAAGGTAGGGGTCCCATGCGCAATGACGATTGCAGGTTCAGACAGTGGTGGAGGGGCGGGAATCGAAGCTGACCTCAAGACCTTCGCTGCATTGGGGGTTTTTGGAACCTGCGCCATCACCGCCATAACCGCTCAAAACACGCAAGGAGTCTACGATATATCTCCAGTACCTCCACGCATAGTTAAGAGACAAATCGAGGTGGTTCTGGAAGACATACCGATCAAGGAGGCGAAAACAGGGATGCTGTACTCCAAGGCGATCATGGAGGTGGTTGCAGAAGCTATTGATCAGTATGGCCTGCGGGTTGTAGTGGACCCTGTTTTTCGAGCAGGTACAGGTGACCTTCTCATTCGTGAAAAAGACAAGGAGGCTTTGATTAAGAAAATGATTCCTAGGGCCTTTGTCGTCACGCCCAACAAGCCAGAAGCCGAGGATATCGCTCAACTAAAGATCCAGGGGGTAGATGACATGAAGGAGGCGGCGGAGCGTGTTGCAAAGCTGGGCGCGAGGGCAGTGGTGGTGAAGGGCGGTCACTTGGAGGGAGCCACCGTCGTAGACATGTTGTACTATGAAGGAGAGTTTAAGACGTTTACAAAACCCCGAGTTGAGGTGAAGACGCATGGTGGAGGATGCACGTTTTCCGCTGCCATAGCCGCCTACCTTTCTCTCGGCTATAGCGTGGTGGAGGCGGTCACGAAGGCTGAGCAGTTTATGCAAGAAGCCATCATGTTCAGTTTGAAGGTGGGGAGAGGAAGGGTTCCCGTAAACCCCATGGCTCCCTTATATAATGAGGCGGAGAAGTCGCAGGTTTCGGAAAACGTTTCCACGGCCGTGAAAATGGTTGAGGGGAGCCCGGAGACCCTACCCTACATCGCGGAGGTGGGCACACAAGTTGCGATGGCGCTGCCCTACGCTTGGACACAGCAGCACATAGCCGCGGTGGAGGGGAGAATCGTAAAGTTTTGCGGGTCGGCGAAGGCTGTGGGCTCAGTCCGTTTTGGAGTGTCAAGCCATCTTGCACGCATCCTCTTAACGGTTATGAAGCACGACCCCACCTTACGAGCAGCACTTAATCTCCATCATGATCCAAGGTTAGTGGAGGCCTTTAGAAGATTGGGCTTTGCGGTTTCGAGCTTTGACCGAAAGCTGGAGCCTCCGCACGTAAAAGAAGTGGAAGGCGGAACTCTAGTTTGGGGTACGGAAGAGGCCATAAGAGCCGTTAGAAAGGTGCCGGACGTGATTTATGATTTGGGTGAGGTGGGAAAGGAGCCGATGATTCGGGTGCTGGGAACCTCAGCGACCAACGCAGTGGAAAAGGCTCTGACCGCTATAAGGTCTGTGAAAGGAGGCAACCCCTAGGTTGAGATGGCGATAACCATGTCAAGTTCCACCTTTCTAGAAAGAATCTCAACCGGTATTCCCGAAATTGACCAAATAATAGGGGGAGGAGGAGTTCCTCAAGGGTTTTTAGTGGCTGTGACTGGGGAGCCAGGAACTGGGAAAACGATCTTCGCCATCCATTTTATCGCTCAGGGCATCAAAGACGGGGACCTCTGCATCTATGTCACGACCGAGGAGTCGCGTGAGTCCATCATCCAGCAGTCAGCTCAGTTTGGCTTCGACCTCAAAAGGGCCATGGAAGACAAGAGGCTAGTCATGATCGATGCCTTGATGGGGCTCGAAGTTTAGGCTTTTGCGGGAGTTTTGGCTTTATGGCTTTCGTTGAGCACGTGTCTAACATCTTAAACGTGTGAAAAATCTTTCTTGGTGGTGCGCTGAGGTGGATTTTGTTCACCACCACCATCCCGAGCTGAAGAAACTTTTAGACTACCCCTACCCCGGGGGGTCTGTGGGGAGGATCGGACCTAGGTAAGGTTGGGTTTGGGCTCTGTTTGAGGTGCGCAAAATCAGGCAGCATCACGTGTGGAAACTATTCGTGAGTAAGGACCTTATATCTCTAGGCTCCTACGGCAACGATTCCTCTTATAATATCCGCAACGTCCTCTGTTCTGTCAGCTGCTTCCTCTAGATTTTCAACGGCCTCTTTCAACATCAGTAAAGCGCTTATACGTTTAGCTTTTTCACCCCACTCTAGCACTTTCGCTATAAGCCCCACGCGGAACTCGTCTATAGCCTCTTCCTTTCTCTCAACATTATCTGCCAACTTCAGGACATCCTTCGAACCTTCGATAAGCCCCTTAAGGGCCTCCCCCAAACTCATCACGATATCATAAACCATATTTATTAACTCAGTTACATCTTTTTTCACGACAGCGGGCACTTCCACAGGGTCTAGGTACAGAAGCTTTCTAGAGGCTGCTTTAATGTTAGCAGCTATATCGTCCATGGTTAGTACAAGCCTCATAATGTCTTCCCTATCCATCGGGTGAAAGGGTCCCTTCGAAAGTTCAACAATGATATTCTCCTTTTCATCATCAGCTTCGCGCTCTAACCTAAAAATCTCCTTAAAGGCTTTTTCCATATCTTCAGAGTTATTTGATGAAAAGGCTTGTATAAAGTCCTTCAGCATTGTTGCTAAGCTAATGATTTTACTTAGATGTCTCTCCGTAAGCTTAAGGATATCTCTTTCTTTTCTTCTCCCAATCCATATGCTTGGGTTGCTTCTTAACAATGTGCCGCACCTAACGCGTGCTAATCTTGTAAATCTTTTCGTAAATAGCCTTTGCGGTAACTTCCGAACCAGTGAGACTTAATTAGGTTTGATGTTAAGGTTTTGGTTTAATTATAGGTCCAGTAAAAGGAAACAGTATCAAATATAAAACATAGGTTAAGATAGCGGTAACCAAAACCGTCGCCATCCAAATCAATAATAGCACCGTGGTGGTTCTCCTATTAATTCCAGAGGAGCCATAACTAGCGAAACCCACACCTACAAGGGCGCCTACACTAGCCAAAGACGTCGATATAGGTATCCCGTAGCCAAGCATAATGTATGTAACTGTTGCAAATGAATGGACCACTACACCATGGGCAACTTGAGCTGCTGTGCCTGTGAGCGGGTTAAGTCTTGTAATTTTAAAGGCCACAGTTGTTATAACTCTGGGTCCTAGCCATAATCCACCTATAGCTATGCCTAAACTTCCAAAGGCTGCGAGTAAGAGCATAACGTTATATTCTGGAGGGCCTCCTCCTAAAATCATCATGGCGATAGTGGTATATACGCCCGTGGCATTTCCTATATCATTAGCTCCAAAAGCGTATGCTGAGTAACAAAGTGCGAGTTTAAGTAAAGATGGCATGACTCTACTTATGGCATCATATTTCGTAGCGGCAACCATCAGAACTTTATACATTAAAAAAGCAAAAAATCAGCTAGCAAAGGTGATGTGAACATACTTATGACAACTGTTTGTACTATACTCCATCGAATTCCACCTATGCCATAAGCTGCCATCCCATAACCCAGGATACTTCCAATAGTTGAATGCGTCACCGATATTTCAAGACCATAAACATTACAGAAAATAATCCAGATAAAGGCTGAGAGCGTTATAGTGATTGCCCCAAGAAGATCTATGGAAGAACATATGCCTGTTCCTATAGTTTTCATAACCATAAAGCCTTGAGTTAAGGCCCCTAAGGTTGCAAATATAGCGAAAAGGACTACCGCCTGTTTAATTGCTAAAACTCTTGCACCCACTGCGGTTCCTGTAGGTTCGGCAGCATCGTTTCCTCCTAAGGCTATCGCCATAAGAAACGATAAAAGAAAACCGATGATTAGTGCTATCTCTGCAAGCCCCATGTGATCTCTGCTCCAGCTTGATTACCTAACTAAAGCTCTATGGAAATATAGGATTACCGATATTACCTTCATATATTTCCCACAAACTCCCCTGAAATGCTGTTAGAGTTCTAAAGCTATCTTTTGCGGCGCTACAAGTTTATATGCGATGTTTTAGATACTTGAACGAGCACGAATTCTTATGGAGCGATGGTTCATGGTCAAGTTTGGAATCTATCTACCTCAAGCTAACGTGGACTACAACACGGTGAAAAGGGTAGCTCTCGAGTGTGAAAGGCAAGGCTTCGACTCCGCTTGGATAACCGATCATCTACTGCCGTGGTATCTGCCGCCGTCCAGTCCCCTCCAAGACTCCTACCTCGAGTGCTGGACAACCCTCTCAGCTTTAGCCTCGGTAACCACCAAGCTACGGCTGGGAACCCTTGTTCTTTGCAACCTGTTTAGATACCCGTCTGTTTTGGCAAAGATGACGGCAACTCTCGACGTGATTAGTAACGGAAGGCTTGAGTTCGGCATAGGCGCAGGATGGTTCGAGCCGGAGTTCATCGCGTACGGAATCCCCTTCCCAAAAGCTTCTATCCGAATCGCGCAGCTTCAAGAAGCATTAACGATGATGAAGAAGATGTGGACAGAGGAGAGGGCAACGTTTCAAGGCCAATATTATCGCATACAAGAGGCTTTCTGTAACCCTAAGCCGGTTCAGAAGCCGCATCCTCCCATCTGGGTAGGCGTCATGTTCGGGAAGAAACGTATGTTTGAAACTATCGCAAAGTACGCGGATGGATGGGTCGTTTCCAGCCTCTACCTTCCAAAACCCGAGGAGTACAAGCGCCAAATCGAAGAACTGCAAACATACTGTCTACAAGCCGGAAGAAGTGTAGAAGATATAAAGAAGGCGCTAGGAGTAGGATGCGTCGTCGCTAAAAATCAGCGAGGGTTGAAGGAGAAAACTCGAAGGTTTAGTCCCGTTAAAGTATCGGTTGAAAAGTATGTGGTTACCCAGCCGCGTCTTGAGGGTACACCGGAGCAATGTGTGGAAAGGCTGAAGGACTATGTGGATGTCGGCGTGACTCATATTATATTGAGTTTTCCTGACGTAACTACGTTAGAACCTTTACGGCTTTTCGGAGAAGACGTTATCCCCGCTTTCAAACAGAATTAGCGATTCCTAAAAACTTTATATTTTTGTTTTCATTCAAATCCGATAGTACTCTTTCAACTTGTTAGGAGGTTGCTCATGGCAACAATAAGGGAGGTGCCAGGTAAGGTTAGTCGTTTTGAGAGAATCGGGGCGCACACCCACATAAAGGGGCTGGGTCTCGACGAGAACCTGAACGCGGTGAAAGTGAAGGACGGGATGGTAGGGCAGGAGAAGGCTAGGGAAGCCGCTGGCTTAGTAGTAAAGATGATTAAGGAGGGGAAGTTAAGCGGAAAATGCATCATCTTGGCTGGTCCACCTGGAACTGGCAAGACCGCTATCGCGGTTGGAGTGTCAAGGGAGCTTGGTCCCAATGTCCCGTTCATACAAATGAGTGGCAGCGAGATATACAGCAGCGAGCGAAAGAAAACAGAAGTGCTGATCGAGGCTATCCGAAAGTGTATCGGCGTGGAAATCCATGAGATGCGGAAGGTGTATGAAGGCGAGGTCACCAACGTCAACATCATGACGGCGCCACACCCCTATAATCCCTATCAAAAGGTTCCGGAAAGTGTTCGACTCACGCTCAAAACAAAAGAAGAAGAGAAAACCATCGAAGCCGGCGCCACCATAGCTCAACAAATCATCTCGGAGGGAATTTCGGAGGGAAACGTGGTACAAATCGACGCTGAATCCGGAAGGATGGTCAACCTAGGCCTAAGCTTGGAGAGTTCAAAGGGCAAAACATACGACGTGGACACGCGGAGGAAGATGCCTCGACCCGATGGCACGGTGTTGAAGGAGAAGGAATTTGTTTACGCACTAACGCTGTCAGACATGGACGAGATCAACGCCAGAAGTCGAGCTGGAGGAGGCTTTTTCTCCCTATTCCTCGGAGCAGCTGAAACCAAAGAAATCAACACCGAAATACGCACAGCGGTGGATCAGCAAGTGAAAGAGTGGGTAGACGAGGGCAAGGCCTTCATCCACCCCGGCGTGTTGTTCATCGACGACTCACATCTCCTCGACCTAGAAGCCTTCAGCTTTCTAGGCCGAGCCATGGAAAGCGAACTGGTACCCATCATCATCCTCGCCACAAACAGAGGGGTGGCGAGAATCCGAGGAACCGACGTCAAAAGCCCACTGGGCTTTCCTTTGGACCTCATTGACCGAGCTGTAATCATCGCAACCCATGACTATGACCCGGAAAGCATTAGGGAAATACTTCGCATACGATCTGAAGAAGAGAAGGTGAAAATAGAGAAGGACGCTCTAGAAAGACTCACAGAGGTCGGGTCGAAAAGCTCTCTCAGATATTCTGTTCAACTGCTGAGCCTAGCAGCACAAAACGCTAGGACGATGGGTCGCGAGAGGGTAAACGTTGAGGATGTGGAAAGGGTTGATAAGCTCTTCATGGACATCGGCGAAGCCGCCGAACACCTTAGAAAATACGAGGAAAAACTGATGATCCACTAAACCACCCTATCCGCGAGCTTCCAGTCGAAAAGCATCTTTAATATCAGAAAACATGGCTATGATTGGAGACAAATATGGCCGAAAGAAGGACGAGAAGACGAAAATTTCTCACTAAGATGTTGTATAAACACTTGTCAAAGATCACAAACCATCCCAAGTTGAGGGCACTTCTCGCGTCCAACGAGATTGAAAGCGGGCTCGAAATAGTTCTCAGCAGAATTGTTGAAAACGTGATGGAAAGGGAGGCTCAGCTCGGTCGACAACTCACCTTTGAAGAGTTTCGAGAGTGCATGATGAAAGCGTTAAACGAGATCGCACCAAAGAAAGAATACATTGTATAATACGCTATGGTAAAATTTTTAATTTCGACTTTCCTCCTTTTTCTCAAGGGTGATTGAATCGTGTCTGAACGGAAGAGAAAAAGAGGATTCGACCTCTTCGACTTTGATTTCGATAAGGAAGGCTTTCCGTTTGGGCATGAACCCGGTAAGAGTGGGTCTGGGTATTCGATCTCTGTAACCTACGATGAAAAGGGCAAGCCTGTGGTTCAGGTGAAGACATACGGGGATGTAGATACAGCAGCGCTACGCAAGGATATAAAGCAACGATATCCCGGAGCCAAAATTGAGGGATTGAAAACGCAACCGTTAATCAGATTTGTGGAAGAGAAGGAAATAGAGAGGGAGAAAAGAAAAACTGAGAAAGAAAAAAGTAAGGCTGAACGAAAAGAGGATAAAAAATCGTTAATAAAGGTAATAGAATAAAAAGAATCCCCATAAGCCAATAAAAATCATAAATTTACTCCCAAACGAAAAAGTAGAGCCAAAAAGTTTTCACCCAAAATCTTAAAACAAGATTCGAGATTAACATTTAAATTACTACTTACTTTTATACTTGACTGTTCAAAACGCGCTTAATAATTCTTTAATAAGGTAATTAACAAATCATTTTATCGCTAAGTAAGAGTTTTACTAGGATAGGGATGGGCTGTGAGTGAGGAGAAAGGAAAAACGAAGGCGGCATATCCACCTCCACCGTTGCCGAGGCGACCAGAAAGACCCGAGGAATGGAGATGGCCCCCACCGACCCCGCTACCAGTAACTCCAACAGAAGACATCAGCAGAGTCCTTAAACAGATACTAGACAGGTTGGACGCGATAGAAAAGCGACTAGGAAGTATAGAAAAGCTGTTAATGGAAAAACAACCCACCTTATAAGGCATTCTGGATTCATGAAGGAAGGAGGCCGCTGCTTACCGTGTTCGCTTAAAATAAGAAGTGCCATTTCTTAACATGCCCACCTGTGATGGGAATGTGCCAGCCACATTTAGGACATTTCTTGTTCTTAGTGATTTTATATTGAGTTATGCTGTAGCCGAATCGCTTGATGAGGAGTTCACCGCAGTTTGGGCAGTAGGTGTTCTCGTAGCCGTGACCTTGAACGTTTCCGAGGTATGGGTAGAGAACCCCTGCTCTCTTTGCCATCTCGTATGCTCTCTCTAGAGTCTCCACCTTGGTGGGAGGGTTGTGAAACTTATAGGCGGGGTAATATCGCGTGAAGTGCAGGGGGGTTTCAGGTCCTGCTTCCTGAAGATGTTTTTCTATCACCCACCGTAGACATTCCTCGTCATCGTTCACGCCCGTGACCACCAGATTTACGACTTCTACGTGAAAACCCATTTTCTTGGCTTCCCTAACGTTTCTCCAAACCTTTTCCACGTCTGCTCCACCACAGTACTTTTGGTAAGCCTCCGCATCCCCCTTCACGTCGATTTTAAGCCCATCCATACCCGCCTCCCTCAACAGTTTCAAGGCTTCTAACGTCATATACCCGTTCGATACGTAGCAGCAGTACAGCCCCTTATCACGACCCATCTTAAACAACGGTAACGTCCAGTCCGTCAAGATGGTGGGCTCTTGAAAACTAGCGCATAGTCCCTCGTCGTTTCCACGAAGAGCCATCTCAACTATTTTCTCTGGAGAGTAGTGGCTCGACTTGGCGGGATTTGGCTCAGTCTTTGAGAGATGGTGGTTCTGGCACCAAACACAATCGAAATTGCAGGACCATGTGGAAAACGTGAGGGCGGTGGAGCCAGGCCAGTAGTGGAAGAAAGGCTTGATCTCGATGGGTCTACTTTCTAGGGCACCGATGTCTCCATAAACGAGGGTATAGAGCCTGCCCTCAATGTTCATTCTAGTCTTGCAGAAGCCCTTACCGCCAGGGGAAACCAAGCATCTCCTCTCACATAAGCCGCATCTCACCCTATCATCCGATAGTTTCTCGTACAACAACGATTCTCTAACCGTGGGATACCGACGTGGCTCCTGCACTTCCAACCCTTCAATTCAAAAGTAGTTTTTGGTGCACATTAACTTTTCAGAAGTCATTAGTAGGAGGGTTACAAAGGCGCTTTTTGCTATTTCTCCCCTCGCACATAGGGTGTTCCGAGGGCGGAGGGAGCGCCCATTCTCTTTCTTATCGTCTCCTGAGTTCCGGCGAGTAAGACGATGATGGCGAGCGCGTAGGGTAACATGGCTAGGATGTTGGGCGATATTCCTAGCCCCACAGGAGGCGGAGGCTGAAGTCGGAATTGAAGGGCTTGAACTCCCCCGAAGAGGTAGGCGCCTAAGAGGGCTCGACCGGGGCTCCACATCGAGAAGATCGTCAAAGCTATCACTATCCAGCCTATGCCAGCCGTCATGCCCTCTGTCCAGGCTGGCCTATACGCAACGGAGAGATACGCTCCGCCGAGCCCCGCGAGGGCCCCCCCTAAGAGAACGCAGAAGTATCGAACCCGGTAAACGTTTACCCCCAGTGCGTCAGCGGTGGCAGGGTTCTCTCCCACAGACCGGATGTTGATTCCCGCTTTGGTCTTGAAAAGGACGAGCCACAGCAAGGGGACGAGCGCAATTGATAGGTAGACCAGCTGGTCCTGCTGAAACAGAAAGAGTCCCAGAGCCGGGATGGCGCTCAACACAGGTATAGAAACTGAGCGAAGCGGACAAGGTAGGGGTATGCCTACGTATGCCTTGCCGAGCAATCCGCTCATGCCCAGCCCGAACATCGTGAGGGCGAGTCCGGAGACGACCTGGTTGGCTCGCAACGTTATGCTTATGAATGCATGGATGAGAGCTAAAAGACCACTAACTATTGCGGCGCATAGAAGCCCTAGCCAAACGTTGCCGGTGGCTAGCGTTAAGCCGAAGCCGGTGACAGCGCCCATGATCATCATCCCCTCAACCCCGAGGTTCAGCACACCTGAGCGTTCTGCATAAATTTCGCCAAGGGTTCCGAGAAGAAGGGGTGTTCCTGCCCGAATCGCGTCGTATAGCAAAGACACAATAAGTGCTTCTAGGCTCATCCTTCTTTCCTCCATTCGAAGGTAACCTTGTATCGCATGAGAAGCTCGGCACCGATCACGAAGAACAGAATCACTCCGTTGAAGATGCCTATCGCGGCAAACGGTAAGCCTAACGACACCTGAATCGCATCCCCTCCCACCAATAAACCTCCAAACAGTAAAGAGGAGAGTATGATAGCTAGCGGGTGTAGCCTTCCGAGCCATGCCACAATAATTGCGATAAACCCGTAACCTGGGGAAATGCCCTGCGGGTACCTCAGTCGATGATGGCTCGGATTGCCTGCCACCTCTCCTACACCAGCTAACCCTGCAAGCCCCCCGCTGAGGAGCATAACCAGCACGACCGTTTTGAAGTAGCTCATGCCAGCATATCTGGCGGCATCGGGGTTCTCCCCCGTGACTCGTATTTCATAGCCCAGCTTAGTTCTCATCACTAAGGCATAGGTCAACACGGCCAGCGTAATGGCAAGGATAAGGGTGGGATAGTGAATACGCCCCGTCCCGATGGGCAGAATCGGAAGCCAAGCCGACGATGGGAACTTGTCTGTGTATGGAAAGCCCCATTCCTTCAGTCCCTTCCAGGGACCATACACTAAGTAGTTCACCAAATTACTCGCAATGTAGTTCATCATTAGGGTGGTGATCACCTCGTTGGCCCTAAGCTTGGCCTTCAAGACGCTGGGAATAAGTCCCCAGAGGGCACCGCTCAAGAACCCCGCTACAAACATGCAGGGTATAACCACCCATGCTGGGGCGTCCGGAAATACGTAGAGCGCGATTCCAGTGGCGGCGATAGCTCCCATAAGCAGTTGCCCCTCGGCACCGATGTTCCAGACGAGCGCCTTAAAGGCGACGGCCAAACCCACTCCGCATAGCATGAGGGGTATTGCCTTGGCTATCGTGTCAGACAACCCAAAAATGCTTCCGAAAGATCCAAGGAAGATTTCGCTGTAGGCGTAGACGGGGTCCACGCCATACTCCCAAAAAACAAGGGCGATGACAAGTAACGCCAACGCTATCGATAAAACGGAGGCCAAAAACATCACCCGTCTTGATGTTACCAATCTCTTTTCTATTTTCAGTCTCGGTCTCATCAGCTAACCTCCGCGACGTCGGTCGTTCTTTTAGCGCCAGCCATCATCAACCCTATCTCCTCGACTTCTGCACTCTCCGCTGGCACTATCCCCATGAACCCCCCCTCGAACATGACTGCGATGCGGTCGCTTAAGGACAGGATCTCCTCTAGGTCCTCGGAGACCAATAGGATGGCTACGCCCTCCTCCCTCTGCTTCAATAATAATGTGCGGATGTACTCCGTTGCCCCAACATCGAGCCCGTAGGTTGGATGTGCAGCCACAATGAGGCAGGGCTTTTCAGAAAGTTCCCTCGCCAGAATGAGCCTCTGAATGTTTCCGCCTGAGAGAAGTTTGGCTTGGTTTTTTTTGCTTGGGGTAATGATGTTGTACTCGGAGATGAGTTTTTCAGCCTCCTGGTCTATGACGGTAAGATTCAAGAATAATTTGTTAGAAAAGGGTGAGTCACGATAGTTCTTCAAGATGAGGTTTTCGGCGATGCTCATGTTGGGAACGAGGCCCATCCGTATTCGCTCCTCCGGAATATGCGCCACCCTCATCTCGATAACATCTTTAGGCGAACAGTTCGTTCTGTCTTGCCCCAGCATCAGTACCTTACCTTCTGTAGCCTTACGCAAACCAGTGATAACCTCCACGAGCTCCCGCTGGCCGTTGCCAGCCACCCCAGCTATGCCTAAAATCTCTCCTTGGCTCACGGTGAAGGAGACGCCCTTGATGGCTGGTAATCCCTTGTCGTTTAAGGCGTGGAGGTTCTTCGCTTCCAGTACAACTTCACCCCTTTTAACGAGTTTCTTCTTTAAACGGAACAGCACCTCGCGGCCCACCATCATCCTAGCCAACTCTCGTTTACTGGTCTCAGAAGCTCTAACGGTTGCCACCACTTTGCCGTGTCTAAGCACAGTGATGCGGTCGCTGATTTCCATCGCCTCATCAAGCTTGTGGGTAATGAATATGATCGAACGCCCCTCCCCCGCTATGCGTCGAAGCGTGTTAACTAGATCTCTAGTTTCGCTAGGAGTTAGTACGGATGTGGGCTCATCGAGAATAAGCACCTGTGCGCCCCGATAGAGCGCCTTGATAATCTCAACCCGCTGTTGCTCCCCCACGGACAACTGCCATATCTTAGCCTTAGAATCTATTTTTAAGCCGTATCTTTCCGAGAACTCTGCAACCCGTTTCTCAACCTCCCGAACGGGAAACAGAAATTTGGAGGAGGAAAGCCCTAAAGCAATGTTTTCAGCGACGGTGTGCGGGTAAACTAGCATAAAATGCTGGTGAACCATGCCCATTCCTAAATCAATGGCATCCCTCGGCGATTTTATTTCTGCCCTTTCGCCCCTGACGTATATTTTTCCCTCATCCGGGCGATATATCCCGTATAAGATGTTCATTAGGGTAGTCTTTCCAGCGCCGTTCTCCCCTAACAATGCATGAATTTCGCCTGCCTTCACCTCAAAGTCTATATAGTCGTTAGCAACCACATCGGGGAATCGCTTCACTATCCCCTCCATTCTTATGACAACTTCTCCTTTTACCGTCTCATTTAAGCCAGATCTTGTCTTGTTCACTTTATGCCCTCTTCTAGTGTGATTGAAGATTTTCATCATTTTCTTGCCCAAAGAGGACAACACGCTAATCGTTACCTCAAGGCTTCAAGTCTAGACCCTTAACATCACCTCTAATCTCTCTAAACTTTAAATGTTTTCTGACATCCCACTAAATGAACCTACCATGTCTGAATCTATTTGCAACCATATTTTCGTCTTTAAAAAAAGGAGGGATTTTTGTGGTGGTTACCCAACTTTGCCGACTACGTTGTCTACGAACCAGTCCATTAGCCAGAGTTCGTCGTGGCTTGCTCGCCGGCCTGCCTCTATTCTTGTTTTGCCCGCTTGGTCTTTGATCGGTCCTGTGAACGGGTCAAAGAGCACCGTCTCTTCGCTCATCTGCTTCACTCTGGTCATGACTAGGTCGTAAACGCTAATCTTGCCCAGTAACGGGTCCGTTACCTGTATTCCCTTTAGGATCGGGACAAACTTGGGGTTGATAGGGGTACCAAACTCTGCTCCTAGCTCCGCTGCTCCCTCTTTCAACATCCACCAATAGTCCACGTTCCCTAGGTTGGTTTTATTGTAAACGCCCACACGAATCTTCGCTAATATGTCCTCGTAGAGCTTCTCCCAACGCACGAGTTGGCCGCTCACACACGAGGCGGGGCCGAATTTCTGCATGGGGCTGTAGTGGCTGAAGGTGTAAACGGGCTTTCCCTTTTCGCAGTATTCTTGACCCACTTGTATCACGGTGGGAGAATCCTCTGTGAAGGCGAGGACGTCGCATCCATCAGCTATTAGGGCTTCGGCTGCCAGCCTTGCCTTCGTGGGGTCGTACCAAGCGTATAGCCAGTTTACATGCACCTTCGCGTTGGGATTAACCTCCTTGACCCCTAGTGCGAAGGCGTTAATGTGCCTAACCACCTCCGGTATGGGATGGGCACCGACATAACCGACCTTATTGGTCTTGGTTAGGGCTCCGGCCATGAGTCCGTTCAAGTAGTACAATTGATAAAACTCAGCAAAGTACGTGCCTACGTTCGCTCTTCTCTTGTATCCGGAGCAGTGGAACAATATTTTATCGGGATACTTTGCTCCAGCGTCTATGGTGGCATCCATGAACCCGAAACTCGTGGTGAAGACTATGTCACATTTTTCTTCCACGATGAACCTGTCTATATAGCGGGGGCAATCAGCTTCCGCAACCGCCTCTGCATAAACAGTTTTTAGCCAAGGAAACAGAGTCTCGACGTATCGACGGCCCACATCATGCGCGTGAGTCCATCCGTAGTCTCCAATAGGACCCACATAGATGAAAGCAGCTTTTAGGGGTTTCTTTAATGCCTCGAGTTCCGCCGATACCTTTTTAAAGTCCGCGCTAAGCTTGTCAAAATCTGCTTTCAGTTTATCAAACTCTGCTTTGCTAACCGATTCTGCTTTTAGCTTATCGTAGTCGGCTTTTAATTTGTCGTAGTCGGCTTTGGGAACTACACCAACAGGTTCTGGCTTTGCAACCCAGCCAATGCCAGCTCCGATCACTACACCTATAATTAGGGCAGCGACCAGGTAACCATATAATTTTTGCAAGATTTCTCCCTTCCTCGGTTCAATTTTAAATTTATCTCGCTATTAAAATTTTTTAACATATTTACATACCTCACGAAATGTGATTAAGAAATATTAAAGGTACTAATTTTATAGCGCGCGGGTTTTTCCCACTCTGATCGCATCATTATTTTCTTCTTGTCTTTCATTCGATCGGTAGCAAGGATACCATCAAGATGATCTATTTCATGTTGCAAAAGTTCAGAGAATTTATCTTCTGCCTCTATTGTATGTTTTGTCTCTTCTTGATCAAAGTATTCGACTTTTACGCTATAATACCTATCAACTAGCACAAAAAATGCTAAGTTAAAACTGAAACAGCTATCCCAAACTTCGAATTTTCTATCAGACGCCCACACTATTCTGGGGTTTATTAACGACGATTTAAACTCCGGCATATCGATGAAAACCACTCTTTTCAATTCGCCTATCTGTGGAGCTGCAATACCACGACCATAGTAAAACTTTCTTTGAGCTTCATGTAGGGTATCCGACAAATCTTCTATGAGGATTTCTAGATCTCTACTGTGAAAGTCTTTGACAGGCGAAGACTTTTTTCTAAGAGTCTTATTTCCCAATTGAAGGATTGGCTTTATCATAAGTAGTGTTATTCTCAAAGTTAGAATTTAAGGTTCTTCAAATATGACACTTTACACACGCACTTCAGCGAATCACTCTGGATATACACTTCAATTTTTCTGATGTAGCACGCAGTGTCTCGTATCGCAATTAACGCTCGATTTTTGGGAGGTAGAGTAAGGAAACGTGAGGACGCTCTATTCAACGAACAGGTCAAGGAGCTGGAATTTTTGTGTATCTACCAACCCCTTGTCTGTGATTCTCAGTTCTGGGAGTACCGGCAATGCAAGAAGCGACATAGTCATGAAAGGCGAAGCCATGGTGCAGCCCAATGCAACCCAAGCTTTATACAGCTTTTCTACTTGCTCACTAACCTTCTCCACCGGCTCATCGGACATGAGACCCGCTATGGGCAACTCCACCATCCCGATTGTTTCACCATTTTTAACAGCGGTCATTCCGCCTCCAACTTCGGCTAGCTTGTTGACGGCAACAGCCATGTCACAGTCATTCATGCCTACCACGAGCAGATTATGGCTGTCATGAGCCACGCTTGAGGCTACGGCGCCCTCCTTAAACCCGAACCCACTGACAAAGCCGAGGCCAATGTTTCCTGTAAGCTTATGCCTCTCTACAACAGCCACCTTTACTATGGCCTTCCCTACGCTGAGCTGAACCTTTCCTTTCTTCACGGGCAATTCCTCTTGTAGATGTTTCGTGAAAACCTTAGCTTCGACCACGCCTATCACATGAACCTTAACTTTTCCCTCCTCTATCGGAGCCTTGACTACGAAGTCTTCGGCTGTTAGTTGGCGCTTCAGGTGGATGGACCGTTTAACAAAATCAGGATACTTCGGAGGCGCGAGGTCAACGAGCATCCTCCTCTGTTTGGCAACCACCACCCCATCCGCTATCACCATGTCTATGCTGACTTTCGAAAGGCTGTCAAGAATAAGGATGTCGGCGCACTTGCTTGGGGCAATGCTACCTATGTCTCGGCTCACCTTAAAATGCTCTGCTGTGTTCAAGGTTGCCATCTGTACGGCAGTAATCGGGTCCACACCCTCCTCGATGGCCCGCCGGACAACGTCGTCCACATGCCCCTGCGTCATCAGAGTCTCCGGGTGCCGGTCATCCGTGACTAAAATCGCGTGACGCGTACCCAGCTTTTGCTCTGTCACACATTTAATTACCTCGGCAACATCACGCCATGCCGAACCCTCCCGCATCATCGTGTACAAGCCAAGCCTCAGCCTTTGAACCCCATCGATTTTTCTAGTGGACTCATGACATGAGGTTATGCCCGCCGCAGCGTAGGCCGCCAACTCGGTGTTTAAAAGCCCGTTAGAATGTCCCTCAACCACCTTGTCCGCATGAAGGGCTATCCGAATTTCTTCATGCATTTTCTCGTCGGAGTGCAGCACGCCCGGGTAGTTCATAACCTCCCCCAAACCCACAACTTCCTCCCATTTAATCGCCTCCTCCACGTCGGCGGGATTTATTTCCGCGCCGGAAGTCTCAAAGTTGGGGGCAGCGGGAACACATGAAGGAATGCAAACGAACACCTTAAGGGGTAAGTTCCTTGCCTCGTCGAGCATCAGCTTGACACCCTTCAAGCCAAATACGTTGGCGATTTCATGTGGGTCTATGAACACGGCCGTGGTTCCGTGGGGTAGCACCGCCTTAGCGAACTGAGTCGCCGTGACCATGCTGCTCTCTATATGAACGTGTCCGTCCAAAAAACCGGGGGCGAGGTACTTGTCAGTCGCGTCTATGACGGTTGTCTTGTTCCCTATTGTATGGTCTGCCCTTCCTATCAGCGCGATACGATCCTTCTTGACTGCCACGTCCATGTTCTCTAGGAGTTCACCGGAGTTCACGTTCACCAAGTTGCCGCCTCTAACCACTAAATCGGCTTTCTCCCTCCCCAGAGCAGTGCTGACCAGAAGTTTCGTAACCTCCTCTAGCTTCGTTCTCTTCATCAAACCGTGCATTCTCTAACCTCCTTAAAACGCGGAGCCATCTCGCCTCACCGCTAATGAAAATATCGTAAGCAATTATTTAGTGATGCCCCTAACAGCGTTAGAAACCCGTCTTAAACACTCCAGCGCACACTCGTAGGTTGGAAAACCTTTCAGTCCGCATTCGGGTCCTGCGTATAGAACCCTCTCCACGCCAAACCGTTCCACGATCTTGGCTAACCGCTCTTTCATTGATTCAACGTTCTCAAGAAAGACGGTGGGGTCTATTTTTCCACCAGCTATTTCTTTCCAAGCTTCGGCAACCCTCTGACCCACGGTTAGTTCATCCATTTTTTGCTGAGAAGCAGCGATGACGTGGTCTTTAATCAACCTATCAAAATCTACGACGCAGATGCTCGCCTTCAAAAACTTGTCCGTGGACTCTAAGAGGTCCCTCGTTTTCTTCGATTGGTAGAGGGGATCATCCACGTGCGACTCGATTATACTGAGCGGCTTCGCTTCCCAAAATAGCTGGTCCGCTGTGTGGTGAAGATGCAGGCAGGTTTCCGCGCCCTTAGATTTAGCTTTGTCGAAGATGGACTCCCAAGACTTTCGTAGGTTTTCCCTCCCCTCAGACCCGTGGTCCATCAACGGGTCGTCCAGCAGCCCAAAAACAGGCTCATCCACCGAGACCAACCCCACGCTGCCATGCTTCTCGCTAAAAATGTTGTTTTCTACGATTCGTGAGATCACGTTTCCTAGCCGGCTGAAGACCTCGCTGTCTTTGTAGAGGAAGAGCGAGGAAAGCGTGTATGGACCCGTGACGCATACCTTCAATCTAAGGGGTCCGCCTATCTTTTCATAAACCTCTTGAGAAAACCTCCGTATCGCTAAAACCTCAGGCAGGTGTTCCTTTCCCACTTTTACGGAAAGAACATCGGTTTCTACATAACCGCCCTTGACCTTCTCCACGCCGTCGATCATCCCTAAGAACATCTCGTTCATGTCCCTGAACTGTGGGTAGTTAGGAACATCGATGCCAATCCTAACTTTGTCTAAAAGTCCTTCGACTACTTTTCCTTCAAAATATTTGATGGAATCATCAAGGGAAGACCCGTAACGTTTTGCGCCTTCCAAAAACTTCTTAACATCGCCGGTGAAAGGTAGACTTCCCGTGTCGTAGGATTCAACCATAAGAAAGCTTCACTCCTAGTCCATCATTTTTTGACTCGCTCCGTTTTAAAGTGTTCCCATCCTCGCGCCTCTACAGGAATGGTTTTTTCCTCCATCTTGAAAAGGATGTTTCTTTCTTTTGTGGCAAGCCCGATTTTTGTTAAAGTCGCCCCAACCAGTTCCGCGGCTCGTTTCGCCTTCTCCCAAAGCCTAGGCTTGATCGTCACTACGAGTTCGTATTCTTCTCCACCATACAAACTTAGTTCTGCTGGGTCTAGACCATGAACCCTGGCGAACTCCCTTGCTTCCTCAGCCACTGGAAGTTCATGGAGGAGAAATCCTACGTTGCTTGCTCGCGAGATTTCATGAAGGCTCCAAGCCAACCCGTCGCTGGAGTCAATGGAAGCGGTGACCGCTCGAGTTTGGGCAAGAGCCAAGCCCTCCTTCAGTCGTGCGCGGGGCATAAGAACAGCATCGACGAGCTCCTTCTTTATTTCTGGAGGGGCTGAAAACTTTTCCAGCAAAATCTTTAAGCCAGACGCGGTTTTGCCAAAGAAGCCGGTCACTGCCACCGCATCACCGGGCTTCGCTCCGCTGCGCTTCATGAGGTAGCGTTTCTCGCAAATTCCGAACGCGGCGCAACTAACCACTAGGTCGGAGGCTTCGTTGGTGTCCCCGCCCAGAACGTAGGCGTTGTATTCACGAGCTCCCTCGTTTAGTCCCTTCCCAACCTGCTCTATGTCTTTCTCGGTGAGCCCTCGTGGAACCCCAATAGAGGCGAGGACGGCGATGGGCTGTACTCCTTTGGCAGCTAAGTCGCTGATGTTCATGACCACGGCCTTGCGGGCGGCTTGCCGAAGGCTCATTCCAGGCGGAACATCCGTCTTTCCGGCCAGCATGTCGGTTTTGATCACCGCCAGCCTTCCACGTCCAATATTTACGGCTGAGACGTCGTCCCCAAAGGGAACCGGCATGTTAGGCATGGGGTCTAGGCATCCTAAAACGATGTCAATGACCTTCCGCTCTCCCAGCTCCTCCACTAAGCTCAAGCAAGGTCCTCCAATCAATGGTATTACATCCGAATGTCTTAAAAATGTGCGTTCCCTTCCATATTAGGAAGCCCCGGTGGCTCAGCTTGGTAGAGCAGTAGATTCCGAAAGAAGCTGAACCTCGTAAGCTACGGGTCCCGGGATCGAAGCCCGGCCGGGGCTCCATCCTATAAGTTTAAATCCCTTCTTTTAGCTAGATTAACTGCGGTTCATGTTTACCTTGAGGTTCTGTTTTGGATAAGTTCGACATACACAACCATGAACGCCGCCTTCAACTTACAATAGAGACCGTTAAAAACGATTACAGAAGAGGGAGGAAAGTGTGCTTTTAAGGGTTCTTTGGTACTGTTATGAGTTTTCAAGGAATCAGTGGCTTAAGCCTGCCGAATTGAAGAGGCTTCAAGAGAAGAGGCTAAAGGCTATTCTCAAGCATGTCTATGAAAATGTTCCGCTCTACCATCAAAAGTTTGAGTCCGTAGGCGTCAAGCCAGCTGACATTAAATCAATAGAAGACTTGCCGAAGCTGCCGTTCACAACAAAACAGGAGGTCCGGAGCGGCATACCGGATCAAAGCATCGCAAAAGGCTACGATATCAATAAGTGCGTAGAAATGTCCACCTCAGGAACCACCGGTGGACCCATGCCGGTCTTTTACGATAAGAGGTTTTTAGATTATTGTATGGCCAATTGGTATTACAGAAGAATAAGGGCTATAGGGGCCAACCCTTGGGACAAGATTATGCTCGTAGAGTACGGTATGCCTCAACCCAATATTCTTCACGATGATCAGGGCGAAAGGGGCTATGAGTCAAAGCGTAAGTCCATGGGAAGAATCGCTCTAGGACCCATCGTCTCTTTATTAAGACGCCGACGAAGAAGGGTTTATATTACGTATACCGCGGACCATGCGCTCGCGGAAATGTTTAAGTTTCAGCCGAAGTTAGTCGATGGCAACGTGTCATGCCTAAGGCTCATCGCAGAAGCAATCGTTGATAGAGGGATAGAAGACATCCGTCCTAAAGTCGTGAGGACAAATGGGGAGGTTGTAGACGAATTCACGCGAAGATTTCTGGAATCCTCGTTTAAATGTGAAGTTTTTGATGAATACTCCACATGGGATTTTGGACATGGTGCTTGGGAGTGTACGCGAAGAGAGGGATACCATATAGATGCTGACCTTCTCATTCTGGAGATCACACGAAACAATGAACAAGTTGCACCAGGTGAACAAGGAGAAATCGTCGTAACCGGACTGTCAAACTACGCGATGCCTCTGATACGATACCGAGTAGGTGACGTAGGCGTCGTCACTGATGAAATGTGCTCATGTGGAAGAGGTCTACCGCTTCTAAAGTCCATCGAAGGAAGGATCGTTGACTGTTTCACGCTGCCCGGTGGCAGGACCGTTTCCCCCAAGGTCATAATGTCTGCGGTTCAGGGCACGCCTGGAGTGTCAAGATACCAGGTGGTGCAAGAGAGCAGAAACAAAGTTACAGTAGAACTTATGAGAGGAAAGGACGACCCAGAGGTTTCAATCGACGAACTCACAGCTAGGTGCCGTGAAGTTCTGGGGGATGACGTGGAAATCGAGGTTTTTGTCGGAGACAGAAAAAACCTCAAAGCCAAGTTCAGGCCAGTGATCTCGAAGCTCACGGTCAGCGGCGAAACTCGATGGACCAAACCACGTGCACGCGCTGGCGCAGTTGATTAAGTAATTTGATAACGACCACCCGCAATATAATTATTATGATATCTTTCGTCTTCTCTTCCTTTCATGTTTAATATCGAAACTTTTAATTACGGAGAATCTAAACCGATATGATTGGAGGGGTGCGTTGCATGTCTTTGCCTTTGTCTTGAGAGTTGATCTGGCTTTTGATGCTTTTGTTTATCGGGTTCGTCATCATCGTGTTTATCGCGAAGGTTTTGTTCTTCTTCCTACCGGCCGCTGTCATCGCCTTCGTGGTATGGCTTCTCACGAAGAGTGGGTACTGGGCCGGCATCGCCTTTCTCGTCGTAGCCGTCCTATCCATCTTAAAGCGCTAACGATCAGCGGAAGAATAGATAAGGTGCATTTAGCACTCTACTTCTCCAAGAAGATTTATATAGGACGTATGTCATAAAGCAACTGGACCACGTAAAGCCGTTGTAAAGCCCGAGACTGTTGAGGAAAACGCTAACAATTCATTGCCAAGGCGCTTTCAAACCTTCCTCAGCCACTCTTCGCCCAACCTCAACAGCGGGAAACCACTCGCGGGTTTATAGCCATAGCTACATCTGTTCCAACGGCTTCGCTCAGTGTTTAAGGTTTCCTAGTTTTGGCTTACGCATACAGCAAGTGAAATAGATAAGAGGATGGGCGTGCTTAATTGTGGAAAGATAAGAGTGGAAACGGTCCATGCCCCTCGTGAAAAAGCCCAGCATCGTCTATTGGCTCGGGGACAACCTATACCTCAACATAACGAACCGATGTCCCAACCACTGCTATTTCTGCTTGAGAAAGTTTAAGAACGGAATAGAGGGGTTCACCCTAAAACTTCACGAGGAGCCCTCGCCCGACGAGGTCATCGATGAGCTTCGCGAGGTTATAAACAAAAAATACTGGAGGGAAGTGGTTTTCTGCGGGTTTGGAGAGCCGCTAGAGCGGTTGGACTGCGTTCTAGAAGTCACGAGTTGGGTCAAGAGACACTCTGGAAGGGTGGTTAGAATCAACACCAACGGTCAAGGATGTTTGTTGAATAGAGAAAGGGACGTGGTGAAGCAGCTGAAAGAGGCGGGGGTGGACAAGGTCAGCGTAAGCTTGAACGCTCACGATGAAGAAACCTACAATCAGGTGTGTAGGCCAGAGTTTAAAAACGCCTTTGAAGAGGTTTTAGAGTTTATCGAAAAAGCTCGAGGAGAGCTGGACACAGAAATCACGGCAGTGGCCATTCCCGAAGTGGCCATCCTAAAAGTGGAGGAAATCGCAAGAAAAATGGGAGTGCGGTTCCGAGTACGGGAGTACATACCCTGCATCTGGTAGGATGCGGAATCAAACTTTAGGCGGAACGTATATAGGTAAACGCTAGCAATGGTTGAACCTAGGAGTTGAAGTCCCTATGAAGTATGAGATACGCTATAAGCCGTCGTATTCGATGTTGGTTGTTCAACTGGACGCTGGGGAGAGCATCACCGCTGAGTCGGGTGCCATGACTTACATGAGCCCCAACATAGACGTAAAGACAAGGATGAGGGAAAGGAGCCTCCTCGGTACCCTCGGGCTGAAGTTGCTCGGAAGACAGTCCCTGTTCGTCAATGAGTATGCTGCCCAGTTCGGGGAAGGAGAGGTTGGGTTCGTTTCTGCGCCCGTGGGAGACATCGAAATCTTGGAGGTAACCCCCAACCGGGGATATATTATCCAAAAGGCAGCTTACATCGCCTCCACTGAAAACGTGGACTTAGACGTTCAGTGGCAAGGGTTTACGAAGGGACTCTTCGGACAAGGGCTCTTCATGATTAAGGTTACGGGAAAGGGTCTGCTGTTCATCAACACCTTCGGCGCCATCGACAAACACGTTCTGGAAGGAGGACAAAAAATCGTGGTGGACAACTTCCATCTAGTGGCTTTCAGCGACACCTGCCAGTACAAGGTAGCCAAGTTTGGTGGGTTAAAAGAGACGATTCTTGGTGGAGAAGGTTTGGTGACGGAGATAACGGGTCCGGGCGAAGTCTATATTCAAACGAAGAATTTAAGAGAGTTCGTGGAGTGGCTTTGGACTCTGATAGAGCCAAGAGTTAGAGCAAGAGCCCGCTAAACAATCTTTGAGGTAGTCGTCTAGGGTCTTTCCGGGCACAACTTCTATCTTAGAAATCGCATTAGAAGGTCAGCAGAGATCGCTAAGTAATCATTGACGAAAAGATGAAATGTTATTAGTTATGCGCAAAATGTTTTTAGCATGGAACCTGAAAAGTGCAGGAGAGGAGGCAGTTCTCTGGTTAAGCAGCGTATGACCGCTGATGAAATAGAGGAACTGTTATCTCGAGCGTTTGTGGGGAGACTGGGTACATGCAAGGATGATCAGCCATACGTCATTCCCGTATGTTTCGCCTACTACAAGGGTAGAATTTATTTTCATTGCGCTCCTGAAGGCAGAAAAATGGAGAACATGAAGGCAAATCCAAGGGTGTGCTTTCAAGTAGATGAGCATCGCTTAGCTCCTTCCTTAACACCGTGCGACTTCACCATGCATTACCGAAGCGTACTAGTGTTTGGTAGGGTCCGATTTCTAATGGACCCAAAGCAAAAACTGAAGATTTTGAAAATAATGATGGACAAGTATGATTCCGCTAAACTTGCCAAGCCATTAGATGAAGCCATGACGCATCAGGTAGAAGTTGGCGAGATCATCATTGAGGAAATTAGTGGAAAAAAGAATGAATAGGGGATCACCCTATTTGTTTTTCCACCTCTTTTACCGCTTTTTCAAAGACTTCCATCGCTTTATCGACGTGCTCCTCCCTAATCGTTAAGGGGGGCTGGATTCTTATGACGTTGGCCCAGAACCCTCCGAGGCCCACTATGAGTCCATAGTCAGCACATAGTTTACGAATCTCCTTACACTGGTCAGATGTGGGCTCCTTAGTCTTTTTATTCTCCACGATTTCAACTCCAATCATCAAGCCCTTTCCCCTTGCTTCTCCGACGATCTCGTGTTCGCCCTCTATTTCCTTCAGTCTCCTCAGTAATAGGGTCCCTGTTTTTTCTGCGTTCTCCCACAGCCTTTTCTCCATGATGTAGTCGATGGTTGCTCCGGCTGCAGCGCACATCACTGGGTTGGCTCCCCAAGTTGAGAAGTGGTCGCCAGGCTCGAAGGAGTCGCCTATCTGTCCGGACGCGACGACAGCGGAGATCGGCCATCCGTTTCCAAGCGCCTTTGCCAGTGTTATCACGTCTGGCTTGACCTTGTATGCTTCAGCACCCCACAATTTTCCGGTTCTGCCGAGGCCAGTTTGAACCTCATCCAGTATCAAGAGTATACCATATTTGTCAAGAACCTTTTTCACTTCTTGGAAGTACTCGTCAGGCGGGGTCACGATTCCACCTACCCCGAAGATGGGCTCAGCCATGTATGCAGCCACATCCCTTGAAGAGCCAAAGTTTATGATGTCTTCGATCATTTTCGCGCACTGGATGTGACATTGCGGATATTCATACCCGAGGCTGCAGCGGTAGCAATACGGGGTTGGGACGTGAACTGCACCAGGAGCGTATGGGCTCATAACGTAAGATTTCGAGTAGGCCCCTACTGGAGTGCCGATTGAGTGCGCACCATAGGTTCGTCCGTGGTAGCCACCTTGAAGAGTGAGGATTTCGTGTTTCTTGGCGTATCTTCTAACCATTTTTAGTGCTACGTCGGTTGCTTCTGACCCGCTGGTGTGGAACGTGGTCTTGCAGGGTTGGAATGGGGCTATGGCGGCGAGCCTCTTGGCCAGCTCTAGTGGAGGAACCGTGTAGTAGGTTTGGGATGAGCAGTGCACCAGCTTCTCCAGCTGTTTTTTCACAGCTTCTTGAACCTTGGGGTTGTTGTGCCCAGCGTTTACGGTGGCTATCCCAGCCCAAAAGTCCAAGTATTTTCTCCCTTCCATATCGGTCAAGAAGACGTCGTTGGCCTCAACTAAGACTAAGGGGAACGGCGCACCATAGCTCGTTACAACGTATTGAGCATACTCCTTCATGAAATCTTCCTTTTGACTCAACATTCTACCTCCTCTAGTAAACATCAGTAAAGCCTATATACCTTAAAAAATCATCGGAAGTGCTCATGTCGGAGATAAAAGTGGGGAAACAAATGATACGTTAGATTAGCTCCTCCAGCGGCTTATACTCTAGCCCATGAGCGCTGGCAACCCCCTGATTGGTGACGTTCCCAGCATAAACGTTCACTCCCTTAGCCAGAACCGCATCCCTTTTCACTGCTTTAACGAAACCGAGATCAGCGAGCTCAAGAGCATACGGCAAAGTGACATTCGTCAGGGCAATCGTTGAAGTGCGGGGCACCGCCCCTGGCATGTTAGTGACGCAGTAGTGGATGACCCCCTCCTCTACGTAGACGGGGTTCTCATGGGTGGTTGGGCGACTGGTCTCGAAGATGCCACCCTGATCAATGCTAACATCCACGATGACACTGCGAGGCTTCATGCTCCTGACCATCTCCCTAGTCACGAGAATCGGCGCCCTCGCACCTGGAGCAAGCACCGCACCGATTGCCACATCGGCACTCTTCAAGGCCTCCGCAACGCTATGCGTGCTCAATATAACCGTGGTGAGGTTCCCTGCATGGACGGTTCCCAACGTCTCAGTGAGGTGACGAAGTCGTTGGACACCTCGGTTGATGACTGTGACGTTGGCGCCCATTCCTAGGGCTACCTGGGCAGCATTCCAGCCCACAGTGCCAGCTCCAATGATCACCACGTTGCAGGGGCTAACGCCAGGCACCCCACCGATCAATATACCCCTTCCACCATGCATCTTCTCCAGAAAGTGGGCAGCTACCTGCACAGCCATTTTGCCCGCGATCTCGCTCATCGGCTCCAACAGTGGTAGCGTTCCATCCGGTAGCTGGACAGTTTCGTAGGCGACGGCGGTCACTTTCTCGTCCATCAAGGCGTGGGTTAGCTTCTTTAGCTCGGGGTTGGCGAGATGGAGATAAGTGAATAGTAGCAGGTCTTCACGGAAGAATTTAAACTCCGGTTCGATGGGCTCCTTGATCTTAAGCACCACCTCAGCCTTCCACGCGTCAGCAGGAGTGGGCACCAAATCTGCTCCAGCCTCTCGGTACTCTTCATCGCTGAAGCCGCTGCCCTGCCCGGCTCCCTCCTCAACTAAAACCCTATGTCCGGCCTTTACCAGCATATTCACCCCTGAGGGAGTGGCTCCAACTCGGTTTTCACCTATCTTTATCTCCTTAGGTACCCCAATTATCATGGCTGATCACCTTTTGCTTTACCTAAGCTATGAACTGATATATAATTTGTGCGAGGTAAAAGTGACGTTGTTGTTCAGCAAAGGCTTCACTGCATAGGGAAATATATAAAAGGCGCGAAAAGGCATCATTTCGTTACCTATGTTAGTTTATGGAGGCAATTTATGTGCCGAAGAGAACTCTCGTCGCTCTAGGTGGCAACGCCATAAAACAAGCAGAAGAGAGGGGAACCCCGGAAGAGCAGCTCAGAAATTGCGCAATAACATGCAAACTTCTAGCAGAGATAATAAGGAAGATGGGAAAAGATGATAGGTTGATCATAACGCATGGTAACGGTCCACAAGCCGGCAACCTCATGATACAACAAGAAGAAGCTAAGCACATCGTTCCTGCTCAAACCATGGACATAGTTGGAGCGATGACACAGGGACAAATTGGCTACATGCTTCAACAGACGTTGATAAACAGCCTAAAAGATATGGGAATAGACACGCCAGTCTGCGCAGTAGTAAACCAGGTACTGGTAGACAAGAATGATCCAGAGTTCTTTGGTGAGGTCGCCTCAAAACCGGTTGGCAACTTCTTCACCGAGGAAGAGGCGATGAAAATCAAGAAGGAACATCCGGAATATATTATTAAGAAGGTTAAACCCACGGGAGACAAAGTCTGGAGAAGATGTGTACCCTCTCCGGATCCGATAGCCAACGTTGAAAGTGTAGCGATCAGAAAATTAGTTGACGCCGGTGTCATCGTTATCGCTTCTGGAGGCGGAGGCATACCAGTCATACTGGACGTGCAGAGACATTATAGAGGCGTAGAGGCGGTGATAGATAAAGATCTGGCTGGAGAAAGGCTGGCTGAGTTGGTTGACGCCGACGTGTTCTTAATTTTGACCGACGTGGAGAAAGCGAAGCTGAACTTCGGTAAACCTAACCAAAAAGACATAGATAAAATGACTCTTGCAGAAGCTAAGAAGTACTTGGAAGAGGGTCACTTTCTTCCAGGAAGCATGGGACCCAAGGTTAAGGCATGCCTACGGTTCCTTGAATGGGGTGGAGAGAAAGCAATAATCACTTCACTGGATAAGGCTGTTCAGGCACTTGAAGGCAAGACGGGCACTCTGATCTGTCAAGGTTAATTTTCACAATTCAAAATCGTTAAATAATTGTAAAAAATTGATGAAAGAGAAAAAGAAGGGGACTTTGTTTGTTTTTTATGTTAAGAAACACGTTTCTATGTTATATTCTACCGCCCATGGTTAGGGCCATTATTCCTTTCTGGGCATGCAGTCTATTCTCCGCTTCATCAAAGATCACGGAGTTTGGACCATCCATGACTTCGTCGGTAACCTCTGCTCCTCGATCGGCAGGCAGGCAGTGCATGTAAAGTACGCCCTTCTTGCAAAGGTCAATTTTCTTTTGATCACAAATCCAGTCCTTATGTTTGTTAAGAAGTTCTGTTATGGCGGCAAAGTTTGGTTCCTTAACTTTTGGTGGCAGGAATGCGAGACTTGTCCATGACTTTGGATAGACCACATCCGCTCCTTCGAACGCCTCCTCCATGTTATTGGAAATCTCAAATGACCCTCCATACGTATCTGCGTATCCCTTGGCCTCATTAACAATTTCTGGGTCTAGTTCAAACCCCTTCGGGTGGGCGAGCACCACGTCCATCCCAAACTTTGTGCCTATCAAAATCACTGACTGTGGAACACTTACTGGCTTCCATGGCGACGGGGCGTATGCCCAGCTCATAACCAGTTTCTTTCCCTCTGGTTTCCTCAGTTTCTCGATGATGGTCATGATATCAGCCATGGCTTGGCACGGGTGATACATGTCGCACTCCATGTTAATCACTGGAATCTTCGCCCACTCAGCAAACTCTCTCACAACGAGGTTTCCACGACCATAGACCCAGTCACTAGACTTGCCGAATATTCGGATGGCGATACCGTGCCCGTATCTATCTAACACTCGTGCGCTGTCTGAGATTCTTTCTCTGGTTTCCACCACGCCTTCAGTCGGCATCGCTTCCTTTAATGTGGGACGGTAAACAGTCTCCGGAACCAGAAAATGGGCGTGTCCCCCTAACTGGGTCATTCCACACTCGAAGCTATTTCTGGTCCTTAACGAAGGATTGTAGAAGAGCATAAACAGAGTCTTACCCTTCAGAAGCTCATGGGGCTCCCCTGCAGCAAACCTTCGCTTCAAATCAAACGCAACATCAAGCGCGGTCTCCAACTCTTCCCTTGTCCACTCTCGTACTGTAATGAAGTCCCTACCCCTCAGCGTAGTTTGTACCAAGCTTATCACCTCGTGGTTTTAAATTTTTGTTTTGTTCATAAAAATTTTTGGGTATAACGTGCGAGTGAAATGCTTCTATTGGTTTTGTTATCTCTCTAACTCAAAACTTTTAGGGATAGTTACACACAAATAATAACCACGATGATCTTGAAAGGTGAGGAATTTGGTTGAGCTGGCGGTGGAATTTTGTAATCTGGGTTTTAAGGACCCATTCTTGCTGTCTTCTGCTCCACCGACAAAGGACGCTGACCAGATAATTAGAGCAGCTAAGATTGGTTGGGCTGGCGCCGTTACAAAGACTGTTGCGATGTTTGGTGTTAAACATCCGCGACCAAGGTTAGGAAAGATTATTACAACCTATAATGGTGGAATCAACATTGGTATGGAAAACATTGAGTTAATTTCAGACATGGATGTCAAACGATGGTGTGAACGGGAGATTCCATCAATTAAGAAAAGCGTGCCTCCAGACTTTAGGTTGATCTTGAGCATTATGGCTGGTCCAAACCCTGATGAGTGGGGCGAGCTGGCGCATATGGTTGAGGCTGCTGGTGCAGATATGATTGAGATGAATGTTTCGTGCCCCCATGGCATGCCCGAAAGGCGTATGGGAGCCCTCATCGGCCAAGATGCTGAGTTAACGGCGGAGGTTATTCGAGGATGTAAGAAGGGGACCAGTTTGCCAGTCATGGTTAAAGTGACTCCAAACGTCACTGACATTGTCCCGATAGCTGAAGCTGCTGTTAAGGCTGGTGTGGACGCTATATCCGGGATTAATACCGTTCTAGGTTTGATTGGCGTAGATGTTGAAACTGGAAAACCCATGCCAACAACGGAGCCTGAACATTACTCGCCCTATGGAGGATACTCGGGGCCAGCTGTTAGGCCTGTTGGCCTCCGAGTGATTGCTCAAATTGCGAAAGCGTTTCCGCAGGTTCCTCTCTCAGCTATGGGTGGCGTAGAGGATTGGCGTAGCGCCGTTGAATACATGATGGTGGGGGCGAGAACGGTTCAGGTTTGCACGGCAGTGATGTGGCATGGGTTCGGCATAATTAGGGAAATGATGAAGGATCTAACCAACTTCATGGAAAGGAAAGGATATAAGAGCATCGAGGACTTTGTTGGATGCGCCTTACCATACCTCGTTCCGTTTGAGAAGTTAACGCTGGAACCAGCATACAAAGCTGAAGTGGATCCAGCTCTATGTACTGGTTGCGCTAAATGCATTGTGGCTTGTCGGGATGGAGGCTACTTAGCGATCAACATAGTCAAGGGCGTGGCCCTCATTGACAAGACGAAATGTGATGGTTGCGGCTTGTGCACCTTGATCTGCCCCGAGTCGGCCATAAAATTTATTAAAACCTAATAAGTTCCGAGGAAAGAGAGGCGGGAATCTTGCCTGTTTCATTAATAATAAAAAACGGTAAACTTGTAACGGATGTGGGGATTATCGAAGGGGCGGGCATCGCCATAGATGGGGAGAAAATCGTGAGCGTGGCAAAGGGACCGCACCTTCCTAGGGAGGCTGGCCTCATCATCGACGCGAAAGGAAACTACATAATGCCAGGAACGATTGACCCCCACACGCATATCATGGAACCCGGTTTTGAGTGGAGGTCTGATTGGAAGAGCGAGACAGAGGCAGCGGCAGTCGGTGGGGTGACCTTGGTCGTTGACCATGCGTGGAACGTTCCTCCATCCCTAAGGCCAGCCGACTATAAGAAGAAGATTGAGATCGCAAGCGGAAAGGCTGTGGTGGATTTTGCTTTACACAGCGGCGCAACTCCGCAGAAAGATGTTTTAGACGCCATCCCAAAGCTAATCAAGTTGGGCGCCGCCACCCTCAAGATGTTTCTATGCGTTTCCGTTCCTGAATACCCGGAGGTTGATGACGGAACGTTTCTTAAAGCTATGAATATCATTGCTAAAAATGGTGGTATCGCTAGCGTCCACGCCGAAAACAAATATATCCTTAATTTATACGAAAGGGAGATTTACGAAATGCTGGGAAGGAAGGATTCTCTCGCTCATCCTGATTCTAGGCCGAGTTTTGCTGAGGGCGAATCTACAGATAAGTCAATTAGATACGCTGAACATACAAACTGTACGCTTTACGTTGTCCATATGTCAGCTAAGGAGGCTGTCGAGGCCTTAGAGGCTGGCAAGAGGCAGGGAGTCAAGGTTTATGGCGAGACGTGTCCCCAGTATCTGCTGTTTACGACAGATGACATGAAGAGGTTGGGGCCATACCTCAAATTCAATCCGCCCGTAAGGAGCAAGGAGCATACGGAGGCGCTTTGGAAGGCGGTCCAGAATGGATTGATCGACTGCATCGGCACTGACCACTGCGCATATTTGAGGAAAGAGAAGGAGCCGGGTTGGGAGGATATAAGGAAGGCTGCGCCAGGCATTCCTGGTTTAGCTGAAAAGACGGCTATCATGTTGACGAAGGGTGTTCTTGAGGGCAAAATAACCCTACGGCACTTCATCAAGTTGTGTTGCGAGAACCCAGCTAGGATATTTGGGTGGTATCCTCAGAAGGGCACGATACAGGTAGGCTCTGATGCAGACGTGATCATTGTGGACATGAAGGAAAGCATGAAGGTGTCTTTGGAGAGGCTTCGCACGAGAAGCGAGTTCACCCCATACGAGGGGTGGGAACTGGCGGGCTGGCCCGCACACACGATTGTCCGGGGCACCATTGTGTATCAGGATGGAGAAGTTGTAGGTAAGCCGGGCTTCGGAAAGTACATCCCGAGGAAGGTTAGCTAGCTACCTAAATTTTGGTAGATACTGTCGGTTGTTTACCAAATGCCATGAGCGATCTGATACGCGTTATCGTAGAAGTGTATCTCTTCCGTTTAGTAAAGGTTTTATCAAAAAGAAGGGTGATTTTAGCTGCTTTAAACCCTCAGCGTTCATATTTAATTTTCGCGTCAGCTTAACATTTTTCACGAAAATACGGGATTATCGTCTTTTCATAGAAGTTTATGGTTTCTTCAAAGTTTATTGGAAAGGGTATCGTCACTAAAAACTTAACGCCAGCTTTAACGTATTCCTCGATTTTGTTTATAGCCTCATCCGGTGTACCTGCGACCGTTACCTTTTCCACAACTTCTGATGGAATTTTATCTGCCAAACTATAGATTCTATTAAGCTGTTCTTTTGTAAACGCCACTTTCCACATGTCCATGGCTTCCCTTGCCAGCTCATCGTACCCGAGTTCGCGCAACAATCGAGCGCGCGTGGTCAACGAAACCTTTGTCCTCGGCGTTATAATCTGCTTTGCACGGTCTCCGTCAATTGAAACGCTGGTAAAGACCATGACAGCGGTATCGATCTCGTTCATGGTTCTGCCCGCCTTTTTCGCATGGTTCTCAATATCGTTTACAGTCTTCTTGTATGTTTCAGGGGCATCAATCCACGGGATCCACCCGTCTCCAATTTCTCCAACAAGCCTCCTTATCCTAGGGCCATAGCCTCCGACGTATATTGGAGGCCCCGGCGGCTGTACAGGTTTGAAGCTCAAGAAGGCATCTTTAAGTTGGAAATGCTTTCCGTTAAACGACGCTGGACCGTCACGTGTCGATTTCCATAAAAGCTTCATAACCTTAACGGCTTCTTCCAAAATCGATACAGGCTTATCCCACTTAATGTCTGGTGTGGAACTTAGGTTGAAGGCTTCTCCAGCCCCCAACGCAAGCATGGCTCTCCCACCAGTCAGTTGATCCAGTGTTGAGATGATATGCGCTACAGTGGCTGGATGTCTTCTTAAAACATCGGCTACGCCCGGCATCATCTTTACTCGCTTAGTATTTAACCCCACAGCTGTCAACAACGTGAAAGCGTCCCATGGAGGGTCCTTCAAAAATCTTTCATCCAAGGGATGGAACAAATGGTCGGGCAGGGATACAGCATCAAACCCTGCTTTTTCAACTAAAATGGCGTATTGAATGGTTTTGTTTATGTCTCCGTAAGTGATTATTTGACAGCCAAACTTTATAGGAGGAACCACTAATCCATCACCACATGTAGATAATATTCAAATCGCAATTAAAATTTTGCACAATTACATGGTATAAATCCGTGCGTGGGCTGTTAAGGTGGTGGATGAAGGAATATTTTACGGTCTCAGCTGCACTTTACACAACTTAGTACCTGCTTTAGCCAGTATTACTTCAAACGCTTTTTTAGCTTCATCCAGCGGGAATTGATGGGTAATCAAAGGTCTTATTTTTACTAGATCCCTTTGGATCAGCTTGATGGCTGTTTCGTAGTTTTGCCATGTATGGCAGAAGGAGCCCCCTACTCGCACTTCCTTTCTCACAATTGGAGTGTATGGTATCTCCCCGGCTTCCGAGAATATCCCTACCATTACGATTTGGCCGTCCTTCCTGACCATCTCGTATGCCTGCAACATACCTTTTGTACTTCCTGCGCACTCAAAAATTACATCCGCGCCTATATTGTCCGTCATTTCCTTAACCACCTCAACCGGGTTTTCTACGTCAATGTTCACTGTTTTGAAGCCTAATTCTTCTGCGATTTCAAGTCTGCCCTTACTCGTACTGGGCCCGGTCACTAGTACTTCTCCAGCTCCTATGCTCCTTGCTATTTGTGCCGCCAAAAGCCCTATTGGGCCAGGACCTAAGACGGCTATGAAGTCTCCTGGCTCTATTCGAGCCCTTGAAACGGCTGCATGCACGGCTACAGCCGTAGGCTCCACAAGCGCCGCCTCCTCGTAGGATATCGTTTTTGGTATTTTATGGATGAGCCTAGATGGTACAACTAAGTATTCTGCAAAGCCTCCATCACGGTGCACGCCCAAAATTTTGAAGTTGGCACATATGTTAGTCAGCTTTTTCTTGCAGTAGAAGCAATTTCCACAGTAAATCACGGACTCGCTGACGACTCTATCCCCTATCTGAACCTCTTTAACATATTCTCCGACGTCTACGATGTCTCCAGAAAGTTCGTGTCCGAGGATGATTGGTATCTTTGCATACCCTCGGAAGCCGGGGGTCATCTTGTAAATGCTGACATCGCTTCCACATATGGAAGCCGCTCTTACTCTAATTAATACCTCATACGCATCTGCCTTTGGAATTTCCACATCCTTAATATCCAATACTCTGGGTTCCTCTACCGTCTTCACAACAGCTTTCATAAAAATACTCCGAACGGTAAATGGGAACATCTGTTCTTAAGCGTTATGTTCTACGCATTAGTTGAGAGAGTGACGCATTACTTTATGGTAAAGTGAAACTTGAAAGCAAGTTTTCGGTAGACCAGTCGTGCTTTATACTTGGTAGTTATCGAAAAGTTTTTAAATTCACATATAAAAAACTAAATATTTAGCGAAAAAATTTAAAGGTGAAGGCTTTTGTCTAAAGAAAAGATGGAGTTTGGCGTAGGGCCTCCCCTTGAAGTCGTTGATAAGCTTCCAACACCTGAGGAAGTTTTCAACGTACCTAAAATCACGAGGGGAAACTTGGTTACAAAGATTATGGGGCCTGCTTTGCTGGCGTTGGGTGGAGCAATAGGGAGTGGAGAGTGGCTGATGGGTCCAACGGTTACTGCTGGCTACGGGCTGCTTTTGTTTTGGCTAGTCCTAACCGGCTGCCTTCTACAGACGGTGTTCAATATAAGTTTTGCAAGGGTCACGTTGGCGACCGGGGAACCAGCAATATTGTACTATACAAGAGCTAAAGGCGGTTCACGCCTATGGGGTCCGGTCTTATCAATAATGCTTATCCTGCATGCGGCGTGGCCAGGATGGGCGGCGACTTCGGCGACTGCGCTCTTCGTCTTGATGTTCAGCAGACTGGCTGGCGCGGCGGATGCTGGCACTGTGCGACTACTAGGCGTATTGCTCTTCTTGGTATGCATCCTCGTTACCTTGTTTGGGCATAAAGTCGAGAGGACACTGGAACTCTTCTTTTGGGTGAGCACCGCCTTCCAACTCGTGGTGCTAATATTAATCATGGCTCCGTTGGTGGTGACAACTGAGGCGTTAGCCGAATTGGGAAGGGGATTTGTTAATTTCGGCTACGTACCAGCGGGAATCGACATATTCCTTCTTGCTGGGTGGTGGGCTTACATAGGATACGCATCAGGTCATAACTACGACATAAGTGCCTTCTACAGGGACAAGGAATATGGGATGAGTCATGAAGTTGGCTATATACCGGCGCTAATCGGCGGCAAGATGGTCCCCGTATCGGCACACGGAAAGACGTTCAAAACGACCCCTGAAAACATAGCAACTTGGCGGAAGTGGTTTAAGATCCTAGTGTACGATCAATGGTTCATCTTCTTCATTGGCGCTATGATCGGGATGATTTTACCTTCCCTTCTAATCCGTTCACTGCTACCGGTTGGCACGAAGCTCCCAACATGGGCGATAGCCGCAGCCATGTGTGAGTCGTTTGGAAAGAAAGTGGGACCATGGGGCTTCTACCTTGTAGCGCTTGTAGGCATGCTTCTAGTATGGGACACCCAGCTACAAGCTATGGATAAGCTCGTAAGAAATTTCACAAGTCTGTCATGGGGTGTTAGCGACACACTCAGGCGTTGGGCTAAAGGTGACATAAGGAGGATCTACTACGGGTTTTTCTTTTTCTATGCGTTGTTTGCGATATGGGCAATGTACCAAACGCAACCAATGGTTCTAATTCTACTTGGAGCTAACGCGGCCAACATAACAGGGATTTTCACAGTACCATTAACAATGTGGGCAAACAAACAGCTACCAAAGGAGATAAGGCCAAAAACCTGGGAATACATTGTGCTAGTGATATTCTGGATATTCAACATATTCTTCGCCGTAGCGTTGGGCCTCGCACAAATCGGCATAAAAATCTTCTAACAAAAATCGCCAAACCCCCCATTTTATTTTATAATCGAAGCCTTTTTACGAGAAAAACCTTTTATTAGATGACGCTTAATAGAGGCACGTTGCTACTATGCCCTAATTTCCATAAATCAACTTTCTACAGGGGTTAGATGATTATGGAGCAATGTAAATTGAAGCCCGTCGTTGAAAAACTTAAGAGCATTGTAGGGACCGAGAACGTTCTTACGGCATACGAGGAGCGCTACTGTTATTCCTATGACGCCTCTTGGTATCGGGCGATGCCTGATGTAGTAGTTCGACCCCACACAACCAAAGAAGTGGGTATGATTGTTAAACTGGCGAATGAAGAAAAAATCCCAATCACACCACGCGGCGCAGGCACAAATCTTACTGGAGGAGCAATTCCGGTGAAGGGAGGAATGGTCATGGATATGTCAGGAATGAACAGAATTTTAGAGATAAATAGAACAAACCTAACAGCAGCGGTTGAGCCGGGGGTCGTCCACGAAGAACTGGAAAAAGAGCTAGCTAAGTATGGCCTTTTCTGGCCTCCGGACCCCGCAAGTAGTTCCGCATGCACGATGGGAGGGGCCCTTGCGGAGTGCGCTGGTGGAATGCGAGTCCTCAAATACGGCACGGCACGGGACTGGGTTCTAGGACTTGAAGTTGTGCTACCAACAGGAGAGGTTATCAAAACGGGCGCAATAACCCTTAAGAGCGTCACAGGATTCGACCTGACTCGTCTCTTCGTAGGTTCTGAGGGGACTCTGGGAATAATAACTAAAGCTTTCTTGAAGCTTCGCCCAATTCCTGAAGCATTGATTAGAATGTCTGCAGCGTTTAGGGAAATCGAGACCGCCGGACTAGCGGTTGGCAAGATCCTTGAAGCGGGAATTGTACCTACTATTATGGAGATCGTTAACATCGATTTTATCCGATCGATGAATAAGTGGTTGAAGCTTGGGTTGCCCGAGGTAGATGCCATCATGATCATCGACCTTGATGGAACCCGAGAGGAGGTTGATAAATTAGCTGGAAAAGTGGAGAAGGTGCTAAAGGATGTTGGTGCCATGGATATCAAACGCGCCACCACCGCCAAGGAGATGGAGGACCTGTATTTAGCGCGAAAAGCTGCCTACCCCTCACTCTTTCAAGTTTTAGGGAAAACAGCTGTACCAGATGATTATTGCGTACCGATCAACAAGCTTCCTGAAGCATTTAAATTAGCTCGAGAAACTGCCCAGAAATTGGGACTGCACACCGCGATGTTAGCTCACGCTGGTGATGGAAACATTCATCCCGTCTGGTCCGTTGACGCGCGAAACCTTGAAGAAGTCGATCGCCTCCTAAAATGCTACCCTGAAATGTGCCGAGGAGTTCTCAAGCTGGGTGGAAGCGTATCTGCTGAGCATGGCATCGGCATAGGGAAGGCCCCATTTGTAGAAGAGGAATATGGTAAAAAAGTGGTTGAGATCATGCAAGCAATAAAGAAAGTTTTTGACCCCAATAACATAATGAACCCAGGCAAGAAGGGTTTATGATAGCGAATGAGCGATGAGCATGCCCAAGCATTACGGAGAAAAAATCTACCTCTGCAGTCGATGTGGCTTCTGCCGCCCTGCCTGCCCGGTTCTGCCCCAGAAGAACATGGAGGAAACAATAGGTCCAAGAGGCAGGATGCTCCTCATATACGGTCTAATGACCGGGGAGCTTAAACCCTCAACGTCCATCGTTGAGAGAATTTACCTCTGCACAACGTGTCGTTACTGCCATATTAAATGTCCGGCCAGTTTAGAAGTCGATAAAATAGTGGAGGCCGCTCGATATGAGTTAGTTAAAGCCGATATCGCGCCGCCAGAGGCACACAAAATTATCGCTTCCAGAATCAACGACCATAATAACCCCTTCGGGGAACCCACAGCCAATAGGATTAGTTGGTTAGAAGAGACAAAAATGAAGTTTCCTGAAAAGGCTAAAGTGTTATATTGGGTTGGCTGCACGGCTTCATATCGCGTGCCAGATACCGCCATAACCACCGTGAAGATTCTTAGACACGCTAACGTGAACTTCACAATGCTTGGCACCGAAGAGGGATGCTGCGGTTCGGTTCTTCTTCGAACGGGACAAAGAGAACCTGTTGCAGAGAAATACTCCAAGAAGAACGTAGAGATGATTTCGGCTAGGGGTGTGGAAACCCTCATCACGTCTTGCGCCGGATGTTTTAGGACCTTCCATGTGGATTACCAAGAGATACTTGGTGAGATGCCCTTCGAGGTCTTGCATAGCTCTCAGTACATTGAAAGACTCATAAGGGATGGAGCCATAGAGTTCAAGGAAGAGTTGCCGATGAAGGTCACTTATCATGATCCATGTCACATGGGTAGGCATGTGGGTGTCTACGACGCTCCACGAAATGTAATTAAGGCCATTCCCGGAGTGGAGCTCATAGAAATGGCTAATACTCGCGAGGAAACGCGTTGTTGTGGTGCTGGAGGGGGACTTAGGTCAGGGTTTAGAGAACTCTCCATTACTATAGCTGCTGACCGGCTGAAAACAGACGCGTTGCCCACAGGAGCCGAAGCATTGGTCACCCCTTGCCCGTTCTGCATCCTAAACTTTGAGGATGCCTTAAGGGCTCATGGAATAGGGATTGAGGTACTCGACCTAACGGAACTCGTCAGCAAAGCCCTACAAATCTAATTATAGCATGAGCAGTGCGTAAATGTTTTAAGATATGCTATGTAAGCTCACTAGTGGGCTGTGAGTATCATGGAGTATGTTAAGGTTTTAGCTAAGGAAGCACAGGATTTCTGCACTGAATGCTTCCTGAAATTCGATGTTCCAAGGGAGGACGCTGAAATTATTGCCGACCATCTTGTTTTAGCGAACTTAAGGGGTGTTGACTCCCATGGAATTATGAGGATCCCATACTATACAGAGGGTATTCGGAAGGGCTTGGTGAAGCCCAAGGCTGAGATTAGCGTAGTTAGGGAGTCTCCAAGCATAGCCCTTCTAGATGGGGGAAGGGGTCTCGGCATCCCTGTAGCTGTGAAAGCCACCGACTTAGCGATTGATAAAGCGAAGTCCGCAGGTGTTGGCGTAGTCGGTGTTAGAAATCTTGGACATGTGGGGATGCTAGCTTATTACATCAAGAAGGTGATTGAGCATGGCTTAATAGGGTTTACATGCGTAAACGCTCCAGCGATCATGGCTCCTTGGGGTGGTAGGGAGAGGATCTTCGGCACAAACCCGTTGTGTATAGGCTTCCCTATGGATGATGGGAAGGCAATGATTCTAGATATGGCCACAAGCGTCATGGCCCACTTTAAAATTAAGGTGGCAGCTCTTAGAGGAGAGAAGATACCTGAGGGAGCGGCTTTAGATAGGCAGGGTAGGCCTACGACCAACTCCAAGGAGGCCTTTGAGGGGGTTCTTCTTCCATTCGGCGGATATAAAGGGTATGGACTAGTGTTGGCGATTGAAGTGTTAACAAGTGCGTTGCTGGGCGCTTTACAAAGCAAGTACATAGAGTTGCATCCATCAACCCAGGGAGGCTTCTTCATGGTGGCTGTTGATGTTAGCAGGTTTAGGAATTATGATGAATATAAGAAAGATATATTGCATTTAGTCGATCTAGTGAAGTCATGCCCTCCGGCTGAGGGTGTTACCGAGATACTCATACCCGGCGAGGTTGAAGAGCGCGAAGTTGAGAAGAGGATAAGGGACGGTGTACCCCTCGATATCACTACATGGAACGAGCTAATGAATGTCGCAAAAGAGTTAAGTGTGAAGCCCCTCTGCCATACACCCTAGTAGATAGTTGAGCATAAGAATCGCCATTCATGGTAAGAGGAAGGATAAGAATTTACTTTGGCGGCTCTCGTCTGATTATTTAGAGAGCATGAGTGGCTACGGCGTGACTTCTATTTGCTATTTAATAGGATACTATAACCTCATAAAAGAGCGATATTATTTGAAATAAACAGTGGTTTACTTTCATTCTTATAACTTTGTCTTTGAGTAGGACTCTCTAATTAAATTATGTGCCTTCTTAACTGCCTCCACGGCGTCTTTTCCGTAAGCGTCTGCTCCAATCATATCAGCGTATTCTTGGGTTACCGGTCTACCTCCAATTACGATTTTGACGCTTTCACGCAATCCCTCATTACTTAATGCGGCTACCACTTCTTTCATCATGGGCATGGTGCTGAGGAGTAGGGCGGACATGCCAAGTATGTCAGGCTTTATCTCCCTTACCTTTTGAACGAAAACCTCTACGGGGACGTCGACGCCTAAATCGTGCACCTCGAAGCCTGCTGACCGTAACATGGCTATTACTGTGTTTTTTCCAATGTCGTGTAGATCTCCGGATACTGTTCCAATAACCATGGTTCCTGCTCCAGGAACTTTCTCTGCCTTTAGGTGTGGTTCTAAAATATCCATCGCCTCTTTCATGACTTCAGCGGCCATGATTAGCTCTGACAGGAAGTACTCCTTCGTTTCATACTTTTCTCCAACGATTTCCATCCCCTTCGCTAGACCCTGTAAAACGGCTTCATGGGCTGGGATTCCGGCTTGTATGGCACTTTTTGTCACCTCACCAATCTTGGCATAGTCTAAAGTAACGACGACGTCACATAATGCCTGAAGGATTCTTTCCTTTTCACTCATGATAAATCCTCCATAATTTCATGTTTTAACGGATATTTACCGTATTTCTCGGCAGCCTTTATCATTGCCCAAATGTTTTCGGTTGGAGTATGTGCAGCCATAGCTCCCTCTTGAGATAGAACGAATCCTCCTCCTTGCGCTCCCTCAGAAATAACCTTCTTACAGGTTCGATCTACATCATCTGAACTGCCCCTCAACAACACGCCGATAGAATTGAGACCTCCAACGAGACACATTTTATCACCAACCTTTCGCTTCGCTAAAGCTGTGTCCATATCTTGTCCGTAGTTAAACATGTCGGCACCGATATCTCGGAGTTTGTCCAAAAGATGAGTTGTGTCACCATCATTATGGTACAAGACAACGTTATCTTTTCTCTTAAACGTATCACAGACCTGTTTTAAATATGGATAGGAGAAGGTTTCAAACTGCTTAGGGTTCAGGAAACAATCGGCGTCGCCACCTATAAATGTGAGCATATCTGAACCAATAACCTCCTGTTGCGTTTTGATCCATATGATTATAGTCTCGGTTACGATTTTCATGAGTTTATGAACCGCTTCAGGATACTTATAAAGACCTACCAGAAACTTGTCGTAGCCCATCGATAGACCCGCTACATCGGTTGGCCCCATAGCAATACTCCAATGTCCATAACCAAAATTTTCTCTGAGTTCACGTGGGATATTCTTAACCATATACTCGTAAGCTTCAATTGCAATTGGCATTAAGCCATCTCGATAAGGGTCGGGAACCTCCAATCTGTCGATGTCTTCTAGTTTTTTGACGGCTGGGGTACGCACAGCTGGTGGTGCATTTTCTGGAAATGCAATTTCACATCCAAGAGCCGAGGTCTCCGGAGCGAGACCGAAGTCCGCCCAAACTCCGGGCCAAAACATTACGTCAGGAAAAGCCTTAATCACGGTAAGTTGCGCCGACAACTTCCTTCTATAGTCACGTTCCCAGTATTCTATGGCCCGAGCCTCAGGGATTCCAGCAAACCATGAAATGAAGTGCCCTGTTGCGAATGGAGCCGCTTGTACCTGATCTGGCGTTTCAAGGCGCGCTGCGATCAGAAATCTTTCAAGTGCAAGATGCATGCAAGATTCCTCTAGAACAGTAATCGAGTCTTTGTTCATATAAATAATTTAAAAGTGCCTAGTGTACCCTTCGCTCGTTCAATAGTAGGGCTTTTATTGATGTTTGATCCGTAAGCAGTTAGCCTTGGACTTTCCAGTAGTGATGGGGAGACGACGCTGATACCATACTGTGCGTCTTGTTAAGCTATGCATTCTATGGTCTCAAAATCTACTGACAGGTTGGAAGATGATGGTAGTGCAATGGCTCAGCAATTTCTCACCAAATTATCACGCAAACCAGCCGAACACCACTACGACGCAACTCACAATATTAGGTTGCCCTACTTAGAAAGTTTTTTAAACGAATCTGGCTTAAATGATTGTGGAGGAAAATTCTTTGGCAGAGAGAAAGGTCGTTTCGTTGGGCGAAGAGTACGTTGTCGCGAGCATGCCAACGGCGCCTGCGGGAACTGAAAGGCTTAGTGGAAGGCTGATGTGGATAGGCCCAGCCTTTATTATGGCTGGGTTAGAGGTTGGGACTGGCGAACTCATAATGGGCTCCAGAGCTGGGGCGATCGTCGGTCCTGTTCTTGCTTGGACCATAATCCTCAGCGCTTTGTTCAAGACTGTTAACGATGAACTCTCATGCCGCTATGTTGCAGCTACGGGCGAATCCCCGCTTCGGATGTGGGAAAGAGTACATCCAGCATTTCACACGTTTTGGTGGATTCAAAACGCTATAAGGCACTGGATGTTCTGGCCTGCGGGTGCATACCTCTCCATCGCAGGAATATTCGTAGCTAAAGAGGCTTTCGGCGTTACGGGCGTTGCACCTTGGGTGATAGGCGGCCTATTTGCGTTGTTAAGTCTCCTTGTGCTCACGGTTGCCAAGCGGGCTTACGGAATCCTTGAAAAGATTACTATGGTTTCCGCGATGCTTATGTTCTTCGGCATGCTGCTTGTATGCATTGCCCTAGCGACACCCGCACGCATCGCAGAATTCGCTATCGGTTGCGTCAGCTTCGGGTATATACCAGCTGGCCAATCCATGCTTGCCGTCAGTCTACTGGGTTGGGCGTTTGGAGGAGGCCCCGAAGAATCCCAGAAATACGGGCTGTATGCTAGAGAAAAGGGGTACGGTGTCGCAAGCACCGTGGGAAAGATAACCGGTATTAGAGTTGCTGCGGAGACCGTCGTAATTAAAGGTGTTCAGCCTGCAACCGATCCGGAGAGCCTCAAGAACTGGAAACTTTGGTTGAGGACCATGCAAACAGATGTGTATGGCGTATATCTGCCTCTCGCTGCGTTTGGGGCACTAGGCTTCATATTCAGTGGCTCCTATATATTAAGGCCAGCTGGCTTGGTCCCGGCTGGGTGGATGGTTGCTGTTGTACAAGGCCAGTACTTCGCAAAGTTTGTTGGATCTTGGGGTTGGTGGCTTTTCCTAGTTCTCACCATTCTAAACATTTGGGACACAGCCTGCGCTTGCCATGACTCGTATGCGCGAATGATGGCCAGTAGCCTAAGGATCAATGTCCTGACTCGGTTTCCCAAGAGTTCGCTTGCTCAGAAATCAGAGCGATGGTGGTGGATTGTATGCTTAATCGCCTATTGGATCCTCATCTTCCCTGCTATGCTGGGCATCGGACAACCGTTACTTCTGCTACTATTTGACTCCTATATTTCGGTCGTCGTGATGGCACTAGCTTTCTTCACAGCAATTTACATTAATCAAAGAGCGTTGCCTAAGGAATACCGCCCGGGAACCATAAGAGTCATAATAATGACAGCTGGAATAATCTTCTACGCAATCTTCGCTTACATAACAATCGCCGGGTTGCTCGGAATCAAGGTTCTGTGAGAGAAAACCTCCCCCCTTTTTCTAATACTCTCTTACAAAGCATGGACTACTGCACCTTCTTCAGCCAAAAAAGAAGTTTCAAGTAGAGGATAAAGAAGAAGAGACCGCACCCAAAACTTAGAATGACCAGTAGTGCGACGTACACGATTATGTATGTAGGTCCCACCTCGTAGAATTGCCCCGTAACCACCCACATGACCACATCGCTCGAAATCCTAGAAATCGGAAGGAAGACCGCCCAGAAGACTGCTGATCTAAACATTGGCTCCGGAATCGGAATTCTATGAACAGTAGGAATTCTTTCAAAAAGCCCACACATAAACAACAGATGAAAAGCGTAAGAGAAAACTAAGAGCAAGGCTGCAAAATTAGTCAGAGGAGCAAAATAGAGCAACTGCATCTTATCAAAAACGAAAATGATGAGAAAGGGTGTTGCTATCGCTAGCACCACACACAGCAAGAGAGATACAACCGTTTTTCGCGGAATCATTTGCCACTCACAAGTGTCTGCTCAAGAGGATACATTCAACATGGTTCCTCCGATTTCTTCTGTGTAGTCTTTACGTCATATAAACTTTATATGCTAATTCCTCAGTCCCCAACATCTTTTTATTTCACTTCCCAAAAATAACTCTTCCATAAAAATTAAATTTAGAACCCTAAATTAAAATCTCACGAGGAGATACAAATGAAAGCTGCAGTCTTATATGCCCCATACAAAATCCTAATTAAAACCGTTGAACGCCCTGCCATCAAAAATGACGAGGTTTTAGTAAAAGTTGAGGCTGCTGGAATTTGTGGAAGCGACCTCCATGCGTTTAGAGGTAAGCACCCCTTCGTGAAATTACCTCGAATACTTGGCCATGAGCTTTCGGGCGAGGTTGCTGAGGTCGGTAAAGACGTTAAAGAAGTGAACGTCGGGGACCGAGTCGTAGTAGAGCCCGTAATCCCATGCGGTAGCTGTATCGCATGTGTGATGGGAAGATATAATGTTTGCAAAAGCTTAAAAGTGTCGGGGGCTCACGTTGATGGCGCTTTCGCTGAATATCTAAAAGCACCATCCAACCGAATTTATAAGATACCCGACGATTTATCCTTTGACGACGCAACTTTAATCGAGCCATACGCCGTAGCTACACATATTGTTAAAAGGTCTGGTGTAAGGGTTGGCGACACGGTTGCGGTTCTTGGAGCTGGTCCCATAGGATTATGTGTTTTGCAAGTTGCTAAGTTAGCCGGTGCTAAAACCGTTGTGATCACAGACATAGTGGATTATCGGTTGCAACTGGCTAAAAAACTGGGTGCGGACGTTACAATAAACTCGGGGAAAGAAGACCCCGTTGAAATAGTTAAGGACGCCACCAACGGTGAAGGGGTTGACGTCGCAATCGAGGCCGTAGGAGTTCCTTCAACAGTTCAACAAGCACTAAAAATCACTAGACCATTTGGTCAAGTTACAATTGCTGGTTTTTTCGAAGACCCTAACGTTAAAGTTGATGTTTTAAGCGTGATCGCCAAGGAATTGCATGTTGTGGGTTCGAGGCTTTATTGGCTAGACTTTAAAACAGCCATCGATCTAGTGTCAAAGGGTAAAATTGACGTTAAATCAATAATCACTCATAAATTTCCCTTAGAGGAAGCACAGAAAGCGTTTGAAATATTTGACCAAAAAATCCAAAATGCAGTTAAGGTTTTACTGAAGCCATCTTTAATCGTTTCTAAACAGGTGATAGACGAACGTGAAGTAATTTTGGTGAATAAAAGGCAACCCTCACGAAGTTGTTAACGCGTTCCTGCAGGTGCACCACAGGTTATTCAAATAATTATATTAAAAAGCCACATATACAAATTGCATAACTAGCTGATTTAGGTGATATCATGCATATTTCTGGAAAAACCTTCGATGAATTTAGTGTGGGCGAAAAAATGGTGTTCGCGCCAACCACAGTGACGGAAACGCACATAACCCTTTTCGCAGGGCTTTCCGGAGACCTTAACCCGTTACACATTAATGAAGAGTTTGCGAAGAAGACCATGTTTAGGGGAAGAGTGGCTCACGGCATGCTAACCGCGTCCATCATGTCTGGACCCATAGGAATGCTTGTCGCCGGAACATCGATGGCGCTTTTAAGCGTTTCGTTCAAGTTCACTGCGCCAGTAAAAGCTGGAGACACTATACACGTTGAAGCGGAGGTTCTTGAAAAAAGACCGAGTAAAAAACATCGAGGGGGAGTGGTTAAACTAGGAATGACCTGCAAGAATCAAAGAGAAGAAACAGTGGCAGAAGGGGACATGGTCCTTCTAGTCTCAAGCGAAAGAGGACTGTAAGATTATAGATGCCGAATTTCCATACAAAGTTCAGAATGATGAGTCTTTCAAGCTCTCGAAGAACTCTTTAAAAGTTTAAATTTCAAAACATATTTTCATCCATCAAGAATGAGAATTAAGGTGATTAGAATGGGAAGGTTCGACGGTAAAGTAGTGGTTGTTACTGGATCGGGACGTGGGATAGGAAGAGCCACTGCTCTAGCGTTTGCTCGTGAAGGCGCTGACCTGGTTGTGAACGTAAGCAAAAGCGTTGACGAGGGAAACGCGGTGGTGGAGGAGATTAAGGCCTTAGGACGAAGAGCCATCATGGTTAAGGCCGACGTGGCTAACGAGGCAGAGGTTGAGAAAATGATTAAGACGGCGATAGACCATTTTGGGAAAGTCGATGTGTTGGTTAACAACGCAGGCATCGGAATATCTGCGATGTCTTATAAAATGACGAAGGAACAATGGGATGCTGTTGTCGACGTTAACCTCACGGGTGTTTTCAACTGTTTTCGAGCCGTTGTCCCGCATATGATGGAGCGAAGATCGGGTAAGATAATCAATATTTCCTCAGTCGCAGGAATAGACGGATTCATAGGGAACATTAACTATGCTGCGTCTAAGGGTGGACTTCTCGCCTTTACTAGAACCGCGGCAACGGAACTAGGTCGATACGGAATTAATGTCAACGCGGTTGCCCCAGGCATAATCGAAACGCAGATGACGGAGTGGATAAAAATACCGAAGTACAGAGACATGTACCTGCCTCGAATTCCACTGGGTAGATTCGGTAAACCAGAGGACATAGCCTCAGTGGTCCTATTTCTAGCCTCCGAGGAAGCCAATTACATAACTGGGCAAGTCATCCGTGTTGACGGCGGAATCTTCTTTCCAACCTAGCGGCGCTTAAGATTCATTTAAAGTCGTAAGCCTCTTAGGTGAAAGCATGAAGTCAACTTTGCTTTTTATCCACGGCGCTGGGGGAAGTCATAAAGTTTGGGAATATCAGATGAAATTTTTCAGTGATCTCGTTACTATTGATCTTCCAGGTCACGGTGTTGGGGTAGGAAAAAGGACGATCGATGAGTATGTTGAATCCGTGAAAAAATTCTGTGACGAAAGAGGCTTGAAGAACATCGTGATGGTTGGGCACTCCATGGGTGGTGCTATAGTTCAGAAATTCGCCCTTGATCATCCAGAATCTTTAAAAGCAATAGTTTTGGTTTGCACAGGAGCGAAGCTGAGAGTAACCCCACTCATCTTCGAAGCAATAAAAAAGAACTATGCTCAAGCAATAGAATTGATAACAAAGCTTGCTTTCTCTAATAAGGCGACAAGTGAAACCAAAGAGAAAGCAGCAGAAGAGATGAGAAACATAAGCCCAGAGGTAACCTACGGTGATTTTGAAGCATGTGACAAGTTCAACATTATGGACAGGTTAAAAGAAATAAAAGTACCCACACTCATAATCTGCGGGCTGGAGGACCAGCTAACTCCCGTTAAGTACTCAGAATATCTAAAGAATAACATTCCAAACTCAAAACTCGAAGTAATCGTTGATGCGGGGCACATGGTGATGCAGGAAAAACCAAAGGAGTTTAACGAAATACTGGAAAAGTTCATCAAAGAACTGAGCAACTGTTAAAAAATCCGCGAAAACTGGAAGTGCTGTCTCTTCAGGGATTCTAAATGTTTTTATTAAGTGTTGAACACACCTTGTGTCGTGGAGGAAAACAAGATTGAAAACAGCATGTGAGTATTTGGAAAGCATACGAAAACTCGACAAGGAAGTTTACATGTTTGGGGAAAGGATCAAAGACCCTGTGGAATTTCCCTTCCTTAAACCGACCTTGAACTCAATAGCCCTAACCTATGAGCTTGCGCAAGACCCAAAATACGCTGACCTGATGACAGCCACATCGCACTTAACAGGGGAAAAAATTAACCGCTTCACGCACATACCTCAAAACACGGACGACCTAGTTAAAAAAGTGAAGATGCTACGCCTATTGGGACAAAGGACTGGGTCCTGCTTTCAACGCTGTGTCGGAATGGACGCACTCATCACAATGTCAAGCGTAACCTACGAGATGGATCAAAAGTATAAAACTGATTACTATAAGCGGTTCATTGAATTTTTAAAGTATGTTCAGAGAAACGACCTCATGAGTGCTGGATCGATGACCGATGTTAAAGGGGATAGAGGACTAAGGCCGTCTCAGCAAGCAGATCCTGACCTTTACTTACGTGTTGTTGAAAAGAGGAGCGACGGAATAGTTGTGAGGGGAGCGAAGGCTCATCAGTCTGGCTCCGTCTTCTCTCACGAGCTAATCGTCATGCCCACGGTTACCATGCGCGAAGACGAAAAAGACTATGCAGTTTCATTTGCCGTCCCAGGCGATGCAAAGGGGATCATTTACATCGTTGGTAGGCAGACGAACGACACGAGAAAGTTGGAGGGAGGCGAGATCGACGTGGGTAACGCTAAATATAGCGTTGCAGGTCATGAGGCGCTAGTTATCTTTAATGATGTGTTCGTGCCTTGGAAGCGCGTTTTCATGTGTGGAGAGTGTGATTTTACGGCGATGCTCGTTGAACGATTTGCGTCGTACCATAGACAAAATTATGGGGGGTGCAAAACAGGTGTTGGTGACGTACTCATCGGAGCTACGGCAACTGTTGCTGAATACAACGGTGTGGAAGCAGCCTCCCACATCCGAGATAAAATCACGGAAATGATCCATTTGAATGAGACCATGTATTCGTGTGGCCTTTCATGCTCTTATGAAGGCTATGAGCTTCCGTCCAGAACCTATTTCGTGAATCCCCTGCTAGCAAACATCGTCAAGCATAACGTAACCAGGTTTCCTTACGAAATGGCTAGGTTGGCTATGGACATAGCTGGAGGAATCGTGGGAACTATGCCGTCTGAAAAGGACTTCAAACACCCGGAACTCGGAAAATACGTAGATAAGTACTTAAGGGGTAAGGCTGAGGTTCCGACGGAGCACAGGATGCGTATTGTCAGGCTTATTGAAAACATGGCGCTAGGAACAGGCTTACTCGAAGACCTACACGGGGCAGGGTCGCCTCAGACGCAGAGGATAATGATATCACGACTAACTGACCTTGAAGCAAAGAAGAAACTTGCAAAAATTCTTGCAGGAATCGAGACAGGCTAAATAGCATACAAGTGACTGGTCTTAAAGAGAAGCCATTCAGAAAATTCCCTTTCGAACTGCGCTACACTTTAAGTATTGCGCCTTTATCGGCCGACTCAGCGATTTTCGAATATCTTGCCAGTATGCCCTTCTTTACTTTTAGTTCAGGGGCTTTCCGTGCCTTCAACCTTTGCTTAATTTCTTCCTCTAGGAGTTTCACGTTGAGCCTCCTTTCTGGAAAAGGCGGGGATGAGCAAAAATTAAGTTTAGGTATGCAGTATGCACATAGTCTTTGATGGAGATGAAGCCATGGTGAGACGCGGGGTTTTCGTGGGGAGGTTTCAGCCCTTTCATAACGGGCACCTAAAAGCAATTAAAGGTATTTTGGAGAAGGTGGATGAGCTGGTGGTGGTGGTTGGTAGCCCGCAGTACAGCCACCGACTGGACAACCCGTTTACGGCGGGTGAGCGCATCGTCATGATTCGACGAGCCCTAGAGGAGGAGGGAATCCAGCCGTCACGATACTGGGTTGTGCCGGTTCCAGACGTTCACGTGCACATGGTCTGGGTGGCCCAAGTAGTGGGCTACACCCCAAGGTTCGATGTGACTTACACAAACGAGCCCCTCACCCGCCGACTATTCATCGAAAGCGGCTTTGAGGTGGAGCCCGTGCCGTTCCATAGACGGGAGGTCTACTCCGCCACCGAGATACGAAAACGAATGTTGGATGGAGAAGACTGGGAGGAACTCGTTCCAAAGAGCGTGGCGCAGTTTATTAAGGAAATTGGCGGCGTGGAGAGACTGCGAGATTTAGCTAAAACCGATAAAATTTAATTAAGCACACCTACCTCTCTCCTCTTGAAAAAAAGGCTCTTCACTAGCCTCAACCAGTCTCAAACACTAGCGATTGGTATAGATACCTTACTCCCAGCGCAGTTAACCAGCCACAGATAACCATAGCCGTGGCGGGAAAATATCGGACGATATAGTTTAGCAAAATTGTCTCCAAGAGTAAGAAGAAGGAGGCTATCGATATAGTTGACACGATTCCGAATTTCCTTCCATACTTTTGCGTGGTTTGGATGACGAGAAGCCCCGAGAGAAAGATGTCGCCCAGTCCTAGAATTATCCAGCCCTCTGACGGGAAGGTTGGCAGAATAACCATTGTGGGCAACAGCAGCCCAATCATTTTCTCACTTGAAACCACCATGAATTTTGTGCCAAAAACTTGAACGATGTCCATGATGGTGAGTAGGGCGGCGAAGACAGCGGTGGTTTTCCAAGTAAACAAGCTTCCCAGATAAACGGAAACGAAGACAGCGAAGACAACGGCAAAGAGGTTTAACCAATACAGGTTCCAGAGGTTGGGGTATAAGTACAGGAAGATGAACAACGCTGGAGGTAGAACCGCCACGTACCATCTTGGTGTAACCAAGTACGTAAACGTGAACAAGACTAGGGAGTAGATGAACAAGAAGAGCGCCAAGATTGCCATCCCAGGAATAAACACCAGAATGGTTACCGTAAAGCCCATGGCCACCACCAAAAGAGCCGCGTCTCGAAGACGAAGCTCCTTCCCACCAAGAAGGGATTTCATCTTCCCCTCGAACTTGACGTAAAGAAGGGAGACCGCCGTCGTGATTAAAAAGAGGGTGAAGGGAAGCACAACATCAATTTTCATAGTCTTACATATACCAACCGCTGGAAATTTGTTTTGCGGTCATTTTACGAAAAATTAACGTTACGTAGGAGATGAAAGAGGCCATATACTAACACGATCTCCCGCCTTCACGTTAAATATCTTGGAGGCGCTTCCCTGGTTTACGGAGAACTCAAGAAAATCACCGCTACCGATGATCGCCAACGGTGTTTTAGCTGGAACCTCGCCGTAGGCTGAGCAAAGCTTCAGCGTCAAGGCTTCGCCCCTAAGCCGAACATGAAGGAGACATCCCTCACGTACGCCCATCTTTTCGAGGTCTTCCGCGGAAAAGTTGCTGACGATGTTGCCGAAGTCATCTATATGTAGGACCTCTCCAAACAATCTACCCCTTCTTACACGTGGTTTGGCGAATGTGGGAAGCATGTAGTCATAAATTTCTGGACCCAACTCGGAGGGAGGGCACCCTCTCGCCAAGTGCGCCGCCACTGGAGTGAAGATGTCTCTTCCGTGGAAAGTTCTGGAGACCCGAGGAAGCACGTATTTTTGGTTGGTAATATTATAGACGTGGCATATTTCCTCTCTTTGAGCAGACAACAGGAGGAGACCGTTATCTGGTCCCACGTAGAAACAACGCTCAGTCTCCACGACTAGAGGGCGTCGCTTGGTTCCAACCCCAGGGTCCACGACCGCCACATGAATCGTGCCCGAAGGAAAGTATGGAGCCGCTGAAGCAAGCACGAAAGCGCCCATGCGTATGTTGAACTTTTCAATTTCATGACTTATGTCTACGATCCGAGCTTTGGGGCAGATAGAAAGTATTACTGCTTTCATTTCTGCTACATATGGGTCCTTCAACCCGAAATCCGAGAGTAAGGTTATAATTGACATGCTTTGTCGCCTCGTTTGAAGGAGGCTTCCACAATACTTAATATTCTATGACTAATCATTTTAATCTATAATTTCTAATGAGTAAGCCGTATCTCTCCTCGACTTACAATGCTCAACCTAGAAGCAAGAACGGGCACGAGAAAACTTCGAAAAAATGCTGAATATAAGCGAGCTCCACAAAGCTTGGAAGAAAAACCTAAGTCATAGGACGCCATGCATAATCTCGTTTTATCGTAAAGGGTAAAATTTATTTTGCTTCTCCTCCTTTACTAACGGAACGGTGTGTAATATGAAATTGTTTACAGTAGGTCCAGTTGCCTGTTACCCTGAGGTTCTAGAGGAGATGAAACGTCAAATGTTTAGTCATCGAAGCGAAGAGTATAAGAAATTACACAGGGAAACCGTAGAATTTTTACAGAAATTTATGGAGACAGAAAATCAAGTTTTCTTGTTTTCCAGCACAGGTACAGGCTTTATGGAAGGATCAGTAAGGAATTGCGTAGAGAAGAAAATGCTATGTTGTATTAACGGTGACTTTGGTAAGAGGTTTGCAGAAGTAGCTATTTCAAATGGAAAAACGATTGAGACAATTGAACCTCCTCTAGGGGAACCTATTACACCTGATGTACTAGATGACAAGTTATTAAAATGTCCAGATGTTGAAGCTGTTGCCATAACTCACAATGAAACAAGCACTGGCTTAATAAATCCGCTGCAGAAACTTGCTGATGTTGTAAAAAAGCACGGCAAACTCCTATTCGTTGACGCCGTAAGTTCCATGGGAGGTACCGAGATAAAAGTCGACAAATGGGGTCTGGATGTTTGTTTTGCGAGTTCACAAAAATGCTTTGGGGTTCCTCCCGGTCTCGGTATGGGGAGCGTAAGTGAAGAGGCTTTAAAAAGATCAGGGGTTGCTAAGAATAAAGGCTGGTACTTTGATTTCAAGTTATGGGAAAGGTATCAAAGGGATGCGGGTACACCCGTAACTTCAGCGATACCTCAGATAGCTGGTTTAAATCGAATCTTAAAGCTAATAGATAGCTGGGGAGGGAAAGAAAAGTACTTTAATTTATATAAAGAAAGAAACAGAAGAATCCGGGAAGGAATACAGAAACTAGGGTTAACTCTCTTCCCAAAAGAAGGTTATGAAAGCCCAACAGTAAATTGCATAAATACACCAAGCAACATTAGCGGACCCAAAATATATCAGAAAATGCGTGAAAAAGAATTTGAACTCGCACAAGGTTATGGAAGTGTAAAGGGCGTTACTTTTAGAATCGGTAATATGGGTTACATCGAATTTGAAGACATAGAATCAATGCTAAGAGCACTTAGAGAGGTCCTCATTAATCTCGGTTGGAAAGGAGATAAATGAACCAAAGTTAAGGTCCGCTCCAACACCGTCATCGAGGAATAAACCTCTTGAAGACGTAGTCCGGTGACGGCAAGTTTCTTATACTAAGTTTCGTCATTATGGATTATGGTGGTAAGTGTTTTGTCGAAACCTACGAAAGAAGATGCTGACCTACTTCTTAGGTTCTTTGCGATCATGCGAAGTGATGAAGAGTATAAGAAGGCCCAAAGATGGTTCTGGGAAGAGTTCAACGAGAAAACCTACAGAGCCTTCAAGAAAAAGTACCCAACGGGAAGTGAGGGACACAGAAACTTCAATACTTTCGTTGGCTATTGGGAGGTTTTAAGCACCCTAGTAGTTAATGGTGTTCTCAGTGAAGACTTAGTCTTTGACATGTTCCTATTGCCATGGAAGAAGGCAGAACCCATAGTCTACGGTCTTCGCAAGGATTGGAAAGAGCCTAGGCTGTACGAGAACTTTGAGGTCTTGGCTAAGAAACTTGTTGAGTGGGAGAAAACTCACCCACCTAAAGTGTAGCAAGTCGATCCTTTCCTCCTTTTTTATAAAACACTCCCATTCATTCAAGGTAAGAGAAGCATAGTTTGCATGTTCAACTAATTGATGTCTTATACAACAGAAAAGTGCTAGGACGTGTGAGCTGTACCGATAACTACAAATTTTAGTGATGAATGAAGTATAGGCTTCCAACGATTAGCCAGTATACGGAGAAACGACTGAGCTATGATGCGGTCTCGAAAAGGCGTGATTTCATCGGGTTCCGGTATGATATACACGAGGGTGGTGCTCCTTGTATGTAGCATGTTTCACGCTATCACCGACGCGACGTTAGCTATCTTACCTGGAGTTATGCCTTTCCTAGTCAAGAACTTTTCCTTAACTTACTCCGACGTAGGCCTGCTGTATACTGCAATATTGTCGGTAATGGTGTTTCTGCAACCAATCGCGGGTAAGCTAGCGGATAAGTTCAACGAGTTAGATCTGCTTGCAATAGGCGCAGGTTTCATCTCTCTTTCATTCTTACTTTTATTCAACGCAAGCTCATACGTGGAACTCTTTCTGTTAAACATAGCATATTCTGTGGGAGCGAGCTTCTACCATCCAGTGTCGTATGCCTTGCTTTCAAGGGTTGCTGAGGAAGCGACGTATCGAACGAAGTCGATGAGCATCTCCGGCGCCACTGGAGACCTTGGAAATTTCATAGCTTTTCTGTCAACAGGAATTTTTGTGGGGATTTTCAGCTGGAAGTTTCCTTTCTTAGCGTGGGGACTTGTGGGCTCCTTTTCCATACTTGTTTATCCAGCTGCCCTTCGCCACATTAGACGTGGTCTGTACGAGTCGAAAACCGCTGGCAACGTGGCTTTTAACGTTGGACGGACTAAAGGGACAAACGTTCCCCTAAGATTTACTGCTCTCATTTTCTTCAACTGCATTTCCACGGGCGCCGTCTATCGCAGTTTCATGAATTTCACAATTCTTTTCCTAACAGATGTTGCCCACCTGGCTCCAGCCACCTCTAACTATGTTTTCTCGTTGTTCGTGTTGTCCGGAGTTGTGGGAGCCTCCTTAAGCGGCTTTATTGCTCATCGTCTCGGGGCGAAGAGGGCACTTATGGTGGAGTTTCTAGTTTTGTCGGCTTGCACCTTTCCGTTGTATGTTAACTTTTTGCAGGTGCTTCCCGTGCTGCTTCCTCTCTTGATTTTAAGCGGCTTTACTCTCTATGCAACGTATCCAGTCCTTTACAGCCTTGCAGCGGATGTCACCAGCTTTAGGAGTAAGGGTTTGTTCTATGGGTTCCTGATGAGCATAACGTTCACGGGAGGTATGGCTCTATCTTTCATCGGCGGCAAGTTGGCTGACCTCGTTTCCAACATATCCATCGTTTACGTCGTTTGCGCAGTTATCGCTCTGTGTGCATTTTATGCCGCTCATCACTTATCGACCGATTGACTATGATATTCCTTATTCGTTTTCACTGCAGATTTCATAGTCTTTCTTCCCGTTTCTTAATCCAAGGTATCACGTCGGTTCTGGTTAGTTCGAAGGCTGCGATGGCGCAGATATGTTTGCAGTAGCCCTTGTTCTGCTGGGAGTATGGACAGGAGCACGAAACTCTTCCCCTTTCTAAGCGAACCCGGTACTGGGCTCCTTCGTAGCTCCAAACCATCCACTCATTTCCTGAGGTTTTCCGTATGTTTTGGAGGTACGCGGAGGCTCTTCGCCTAATGAAGAGAGGGCTCTCTTTTAGCACCTTTATCCAAACAGTTTTAGCGCTTTTCTCCGCCATAATCATCAGTTCCATTAACACAATTTGTAAATTATTGAACTTAAATAATTTCCACAAACCATAATTTAGATGAGATGGACCAGAGGAAGCAGGAAGCGTGACCTTGAAATGTTAAAGAATACTACTCCTCAACCCCGGCTCTGCCACCGGCGTGTGGAGCGGAGGAGGAGCCGTCGGAAATCCATCGTTTATGATGCTGAAGGTTAGGGGAAGCGAGGCAACCGTTAAGGCTTTCGAGTTGAAGATGGGTCAGTTGGAAGAAAGGGTTTATTTGTTCAAGAAATAGCTGGTTTATGGTGCGCTTCTTGCCACTGCATGAAACGGTACCTTTGAAACAGCTTCACGAGGAGAAATACGGCCAGGTCATGTGTTACCCGAAGTACGACTTGAAGGAGTTGAAGCGGCGCCTTAAGGAGTTGAAGAAGCTCGGCGTGAAGGCAGTAGAGTTCACTGGAGAGAAAAGGGCGTTTAACACGCCCGTCTTGGGTAAGGGATGCGTAGGCATAGTTGTCGCGGCTCACACGAATAAGGGAACGGTCGCGTTAAAGGTTCGTAGGGTGGACGCGAACCGTTCTGGCATGCAGCGTGAAGCAGAAATGTTAAGAAGAGCCAACACGATCGGGGTTGGACCGAGGCTGCTTGATGCCACTGAAAACTTCCTCCTCATGGAGTTTATTGAGGGCACGCTGCTTCCTCAGTGGTTGAAGACGCTGAAAGGAAGGGGAACCAAATCTAGAGTGTGCCGAGTCTTGCGGAAGGTTTTAGAGCAGTGCTGGAGACTAGACGAGGAAGGCTTAGACCATGGAGAACTAAGCAGAGCCCCAAAACACATCATCGTAGACGCAAACGACAGCCCCCGCATCGTGGATTTTGAAACCGCTAGCACCACTCGCAGAGTCTCCAACGTAACCTCCGTCTGCCAATACCTCTTCCTAGGAAGCCAAGCCGCAAAAACGATAAAAAGAAAGCTCGGCAAATTCAACGAAGAGGAGCTGATCAACGCCCTACGAACCTACAAGCAGGAGCGCACCCGAGAAAACTTCGAAAAAATCTTAGAGGTATGCAGGCTTCACAACGCTTAGGAAGAAACTCCAGAAGCCTTAAGTTTAATTAATGTGTTAATGATTCTACCTTTAACGCAGGTCGTTGACTAGGTCTGTGGGGTCGTCGTCTAGCTTGGTCAAGGATACCAGCCTGGGGAACTCACTTCCAGACCGCTGGCGGTCCGGGGTTCAAATCCCCGCGACCCCACCATTAAAAAGTGTTTAAATAAGCTTAAAATGAGCTCTTTTGGATAGATATTGGCTATAAATCGAGCTGTAATTCTGCACTATTTTTAGATTTTCCGCCAGCGTTTGAACCCTTAGCTTCATATTTTGATTTGCGGCTTGCTATTTGGATGAGCTATGGTCGAGTTGGGTCCTGCACAACGAAGAGTCCTATCAGTACTTAGCGATGGCGTTGCAAAATCACAGGCAAATAGTCGAAGAGTCTGGACTCCGAAACAAATCTGTTGAGAACGCTCTGGCTAGGCTTTGGGAGAAAGGTCGATTGTAAACTTGGACTGGGTATAATAGTTTAGGCGAAAACCCTAACTAGCGCATATGACGTTATGTCCCACATGCTAGGGTTGCCGATTATAAAGGTAGGGCTCGTAGGCTGCGGCCGAAACTCGGAGAACCATCTACGAGCCTACGCGCTGACCCCAGGAGTACGGCTGGCCGCGGTCTGCGATCTGGAGGAGGCGAAGGCGGAGGAGAAGGCGCGGAAGTTCGGCGCCGAGCGCGTCTATACGAGCTATGAAGCGATGCTGGCTTTGGATCTCGATCTCGTCGATATCGTCACGCCGACCCCAACCCACTCAAGTCTTGCGGTGCGCGCCCTTGAGTCGGGCCACAACGTTTTGGTGGAGAAGCCTATGGCGCTCACTTCGCGGGAATGCTTCGATATGATGACCGCTGCCCGCCGAAGTGGGCAAACGCTGTGCGTGGGCCACAACAAACTTTTCTACGACGCCATCGTTAAGACAAAACATGCGATCAAGCAAGAACACCTCAGGGTTTCCCGGATGCGGGTAGCCCACTTTTTCATCTTCGGGTATATGCGGCCCAACTGGGTCCTGACCGAGGAGTCGGGCGGAGTCCTTTGGGAGGCGATGGTGCACCATGCCTACCTACTTCAACACTTCCTCGGCCGGATAGACCGCGTCTATGCGGTCGCCAAGAAGATTCGGCACCCCGTGTACGATTCCATCACGCTTCTCCTCCAGAGCGAGGGCGGGGAGGGCGTCGGAGAGTATGAGCGATATGCCAAGGCCCCGTTTCTCGCGTTCCAGCTGTTCACTCAGCAGGGCGATCGCTTCGACGGGGACCTCTTCCATGACTTCGTGGTGAGATGGTCCAGCCGCTACCCCAGCGGGACGCCACGCTACCTACGGCGATTCGCTAGAGATCTGGCGATCCCGTTTCTGAAGTGGAGGAGCCGCCTCCAAAGGCCCTCAACACCATCCTCATACGGACGGGTGACGCCCTACAAAAGAACTTTCGTCGTCCTGATCAGGCAGCTGCTTTCCTTCTTGCGGGGGGAGGAACCAGCTCCTCCCGTGACGGCGGAGGAGGGTCTGCAGGCCGTCCGAGTTCTGGAGGCAGCCCGAGAGTCCATAGCGACGGGCGAGCCCCAAGCCCTTAGGTAGCAAGTTGAGGTGCTTCATCTCATCCCTTACGGTTGGACAGTAGTCAGCGTGTATAACGGCAGCAACTGACGCCCACGATCAAACTCTATAATCCTACCCAGACAGGTTTTCAAATCCCTACTGGTGTTCGGCCACATTGGCAACCGCTAGTCTTTCATTCACGTCTTGCGTTGCGTAGTCTATGCCGACGCTTGGGACGCCCATAAAAAAAGCATGAATTATGGGATGGATTCTTCCAGAAATAAGTAGGTCGAATTGACCAATGATTCTTTTTAGTTCTTCCGGTGTATACTCATTCCTAATCAATTTGACTCTATGCTTATTCATTACTCTCTGATAAACAACTTGATTAATAGCTCTATCGTCGTCCTTTCTTCTGGGTCCGAACTGGTTAGGCACAAGACCCGCTACGCCGTTTATTCTCTCTGTTAGATAGTCAATCATTTTCGCTATGACCTTTACATATTTTTCCTGCTTTTCTCTTGGACTTTTTAGTTCAGAGAATCCATACTTAGGTACCGTACTTGCGATTTGAACCCTCAATCCACGGTGGACTTAACATGGGGAATTTAAACGAGGATTTCAATCTACTTGACCCACCAAGTTTATTTTCTAGAAACAAGCAATCTTTGTGGATTTTTATCAGAATTAAGCTCGATTCATGAAGATTGTTTTGCAAGCATTTAATAGATGCAATTTCGCGACCGGGTTTGAACCTTGGAAGTGGTGTTGGGTTAGGTTTTAAACTCGGTTTAAATCCTTGAATTGCTTAGACAGAAGAAACAGCGTGGGTTCAAATCCCCTTTCTTTTCACGGAAACGGGAGTTCAGACCCATCCTGGGCTACCATGAAACTCAATTCAGGCTAGGTTCAAATTCTCGTAGCGCTTGCTAGAAGCAGTAGCGCGCACTATTTCAGATAGATAAAAAGGGAAATTGTATGTTCTTGTTGTCCTTATCTAGGTTGCACGCTTTCAAAGATGGCGAACTGATTGCCCTCTGGGTCGAGAGCTAGAGTCCACCAGCCTATCCCTGGGACTTCTGTCTTAGGACAAAGGACCTTACCGCCCAGAGTTTCGATCTTCTTGATGTATTCGTCTACAGACTCCACGGCGATGTAGTTGACTGGCTTATGCTCTGGGTGTTGCCTCTTCATCATTCCCCCGTTGACACCCGGCCTAATGGGCATCCCCTTCTCGTCAACGGGCACCGTCTCTATCGTCCAATAATCCACCGGCCCTGGCGTCTTCTCGATCTTCCATCCGAAGAGTGCACTGTAAAATTTTCTCAACTTCTCCACATCGTCAGCAGGAATTTCGAAATGCACAATCGTATGATCTACCATATCTCTGATACCCCCGTTTATATTATTAAATCCAAAAATTTAAGAATTTAATAATACTTTGCAAGTCTACTCCCACATTAGTTACATGCCGTGAGGATTATTCTTTAAGGTTCAGGTATAAGTGCCGGTTAAAGCCATGGTTTAGTCAGAGCAGGCGCTCTCTCGATCTATAACAAACGATAGACGAGGTATTACCTTTTGGAAAGAACTACAGGCGCGCTATACGAATGAAAGTGAACGGAAGAGGATTTTATACTCCTATTGTGTTATTGTCATTAAGGTGATGGTGACGGTAACCGACAAGACGTACCCGGCTGTCGGGGCTTGCGGCCTAGACTGCGTGTTATGTCCAAGGTATTACACAAAAGGAAAGTCCAAGTGTGATGGATGCGGCAGTGAATACTCATACGCTGCCGTTGGCTGTAAAATCTTTAGATGTTGTGTTAAGGAGAAAAACCTTGAAACATGTGCTGAATGCAGCGATTTTCCCTGCACAAAACTTGAAGGAGTCGACAAGTACGATTCATTTACAACCCATAGAAAAATGATACCCAACTTGAAATTCATTAAAAAGCATGGCATCATAGAATTTTTAAATGCGCAAAAGAAAAGACAGAAGCTGCTTGGGCAAATGTTAGAGCAATTCAACGAAGGGCGATCAAGGAGCCTTTACTGTATTGCTGCGACCCTGCTTCCGATCAAAGCCTTGGAGGAATCACTGGATCTCGCTGAGAGAAAAATAAAAGAGAAGGGCATTAAGGACGGCGATCTTAGAAGCAAGGCTAAAATCCTTAAGGAGATTCTTGGCGAGATTGCCTCGAAAGAACTTATCGACCTAAGTCTAAAGAAGCAAGAAGAACGATCTTCATCAATAGGCTCACAGAAGGCAGGTATCTCTCGATTACCACTTTAAAATCTCATTAAATCTCAATTTTTGATATTGTCCCGAAAAGAAAAAGAATCGAGTCTTAATCCCGATAATTTAAACCGATATTTGCATCTACGCGACCACACCATGTTTGTCATCGAATTCCCAACTACTCTTTTTCAGTCCCCAGGATGGTGGTGGTGAACAAAATCCACCCCTAGCGCACCACCAAGAAAGAATTTTCAAAAACAAACAACACAAGAAGGTCCCATTGTCTATGACTGTCTAGTTCCCCCTCCCCCCCGGGTATACCGATCTACAAAAATTTATTCAAAACAACAATAACAAATTTTAAGTTCTCTAAAGCTGGATTTGATACTGTAAAGTGTGCAGGAGGGAAAAATTTGGAGATTGGCCAAAACCTGTCAAGTTCAATCGACTACTCAAGAAAAATGTTTACCGACCTCGGTCGCTTACTAATACTAATCGTCCTAAACGTGATTCCCATCGTAAACTTGACTGTTTTGGGATACATGTGCAGAGTCATAAAAGAACCACCCACTTCCACCGAGCTTCCTCCGTTGAAAGAATACTTTAATTTGTGGGTTCAGGGACTGAAGGCTTTGGTTGCGGTGATCATCTACCTAATAGCCCCCTTCATCTTAATGGCCCCCTTCATCCTCATGACAGTCTTTCTCGCCTTACCTGGGATAGCATTCCCACGACTGCTAGCGATCAGCTGGATTCTAGCCATTTCCATGTTAATAATTGGTCTGCTTCTAATGTTCTTCATTTGCATCATAATGGCTATGGCCATCGTGCACATGGTGAAAAAAGAAAGCTTCGGAAAGGCGTTTGCTATCGGAGAAATTCTGGACATCATCGGAAAGATAGGCTGGGGCACATACATCTTGTGGCTCCTCGTCATGTTCGTGTGCGCCCTCATCGTCGGCGCAATCGGAAGCATCCCCTTAATCGGGTGGCTGATCTCTCTCATCATAGCTCCCATATTCGGGGTCTTCGTTTCTAGGTCCGCCTCCTTAGTGTACTCGGAAGGAGCTCCTCCAGTTGCTCCCCCGGTTGCCGAAAAACCTCCAGCATTACCACCAGCACCACCAGTACCACCGACACCACTAGCACCAACGGCACCACCACCACCGCCAACACCACCGGCTGAAGAAAAGAAATTCTGTATATTCTGTGGCGCAGAAATGGTCAAAGAGGCATTGTACTGTCCAAAATGTGGCAAAAAACAAGAAGCATAGAGAAATTTCGCAAAAGAAGAGTTAGTTTGAGGAAATGCCCGCAAAAGCGGAAGATTTTGGTAGGTCTAAACATATTCTTTTTCTATGAAATCCGCAAATACAATTTTGAACAACAAGCAGGTTACTCCTCGGTGGTCTCATGAAAGTGTCTGTGGTATCTGTTGGGGACGCGAACGTTGACCTCGTAGCTCCTACTAGGTTGCTTCCCAGCAAGGGAGAAGAAGTCTTAGTGGATAAAGTAGAAATGTGCCCAGGAGGCTCAGCCGCCAACCTTTCTGTGGCAGTTGCCCGACTGGGAGTTAACGCAGGCTTCATCGGAAGAGTCGGCGACGACTTCTTCGGAAAATTCTTGATTAAACGATTCAAGAAAGAAAACGTGGACATCAGCCAACTTCAGGTGGACGATAAAGTTGGAACCGCGCTCCTCTTTGTAACAGTAACAGAAAACGGTGAGAGAACGATGTACACCTTTCGAGGCGCGAACGTTCATCTCTCCCCTGAACAGGTTAACATGGACTATGTGAGGAACACCGATATTCTTCACGTCTCAGGATACACGCTAATTAGCGACCCCCAGCGCAAGACCGCCCTACAAATTTTAGACGCCGCCAAAAAAGCAGGAGTGTTCATCTCCTTGGATGTGGGAGTTCTTGCACCAATCAAAGCTGCTAGCCACGTGCACTCGATTTTACCGTCAATTGACCTGCTTTTTCTGAACGAACTTGAGGCAGCGTCGTTGACGGACATTAAACCTCCAGAAAGCGCGGCAGAAAGTATTCTGAACTTAGGTCCAGAAATCGTCGCGTTGAAGCTAGGGGGAAGGGGCTGCCTCGTCTTGACTAAACACAAGAGATTCCACTCACCAGCGTTCCAGGTAGACGTCGTGGACACCACAGGGGCCGGCGACGCCTTTGATGCAGGTTTTCTTCTGGGCATAAAGGAAGGATGGAGCCTCGAGAAAACCGCACGTTTTGCTAACGCCGTAGGAGCTCTTAGTGTAACTAGGGTGGGGGCATGGTCAGCCTTGCCCACGAGGCGAGAGGTCGAAGAGTTCATACGGAAAACAGAAGCAATAATATAGAGCGGTGAAGGTAGGGTTTCAGACATGAGCCTATTAGACGAGATTTTTAAAGAAACAAAACCAATCATCGGGATGGTTCATCTCCCTCCGTTGCCTGGTTCTCCAAGCTATAAGAACCAGCTGATTGATCAAATTTTGGAGGCTGCAGTTCAAGAAGCTAAAGCCCTCGAAGACGGAGGAGTCGATGGACTAATCGTTGAAAATCTAGGAGACGCGCCCTACTTGAAATCAAACGTGGGCTTAGAAACGGTTTCTGCGATGACGTTAGTCATGAACAACGTGGTTGAAGCCGTTGATATTCCTGTTGGTGTCAATATCCTCAGGAACGATGTCAAGGCAGCCTTGGCCGTGGCTTACGTTACTGGAGGAAGGTTCATACGGGCCAACGTTTTCACAGACACTGTTCTAACCGACCAGGGTATTATTGAGCCGAGTGCACCCGAGCTGCTTAGGTATCGTCGCTTTCTAGGCGCTGAACGAGTAAAGGTCTTCGCGGACGTGCACGTAAAACACGGAGTATTACTAAGCCTAAAGCCCATCGAGCAGTCCGCGATGGACGCCGCGTATAGAGGTCTTGCTGATGCTCTTATCGTCACAGGCGCCAGAACTGGGGTCAAACCTGACTTAGAGGATTTAAAACGAGTGAAGGAGGCAGTCCCACACACACCGGTCTTAGTTGGAAGCGGAGCTTCCAAAGAAAACGTCGCGAAGCTACTTGAATATGCGGATGGTGCCATCGTGGGGACGCACTTTAAGAAAGACGGAATTACGGTCAACCGAGTGGATGAGGGGCGAGTTAAGAGTTTCATGGAGAGGGTAAAGGAACTTCGGGAGCAAAAAACTGGTTAACAGTTTTAATGCATACAAATTTTGAGTTATTCCCTTGTGTATGGTTTGCCACTGGCGCTGGGGAACCTTCTTCTGCCGATCGCGATCGTCACAACCGTAAGAGTAGTGACATAGGGGATCATGTTCACGAAATAAAACGCCCCCGGCATGACTCTTTTGATTTCCGGTGTAACCGCTACAGAAAAGGCAAAGCCTTCAGCAAAGCCAAAGATGAAGGCGGCGGCCAGGGCTAACAACGGCTCTAACCCGGCGAATACCACACAAGCTAGGGCGATGAATCCCCTACCAGCAGATATTTCCTTTACCATGCCACCGAACCAAGCCAGTGACAAGAAGGCCCCACCCAAACCGCATAATGCCCCTCCGAGGGTGCTTGTGAGGATTCTAATTCGATCGACTCTCACGCCAGCCACGTCAACGGCCTCTGGCTTCTCTCCTGCGGCTTTTATTCTAAGCCCAAGTAGCGTTTTATGTAGAAGGACGTGAGCTAAGACCGAGACAATTATAGCTAATATAGTCACCGCGTTCAACTGTCCAAAGGGAGTGTACATTGGGTGCACCTTGAGCTCCGGAGGAAAAATGTGAATTCCAGGAAACGCCCAGATAGCCATTAAAAGATAAGGAACGAAGCCAAGGGCAAATAGGTTAATGCCCATCCCAGCGACAACTTGATCTGCCCTTCCGTAAACACTTACTATACCAAAGAGAAACCCAATGACAGCACCCATTAACAATCCAGTCAGAAGCCCCAAATACCCATCCCCGAAGAGTTCAGCCCCTCGGACCCCAGTAACGGCGGTAATGAGCAAGATTCCTTCCAATCCTATATTGACAACGCCAGATTTTTGGTTAATACACTCCCCTACAGCTGCTAAGGCTAATGGTGTCATCGCGAGCAACCCTGTTTCAACTAGCCCAGCCACTCCCAGACCAGCCCACTCTACGCCATAACCGAGAATTATGATGATAACCAATGCGAGGAGAAACCCGACGATCCTTTTACCTCGGAGGCGCATGAGAGTTTTCATCGCTTCAGTCTCCTCCTGATGATAGCTATGATCTCTGGAAGAGCAAGGGCTATAACGATGAGGCCGTTGATAGCTCGTACTAGCTCAGAAGAAACTCCTACGTCATACTCCATATATCTGCCTCCATGCGCAAGTCCTCCGTAGAATACGGCCGCAAATATCCCGCCTATGGGATGATTTCTTCCTATAAGAGCTACTCCGATTCCATCGAAGCCGAGTGTTATAACGTTGCCTAAAGTCGCGTAAAGGGACCACGCAGGGGGTCTACCTATAATTTGACTGGCTCCCGCGAGTCCTGCGGCGAACCCTCCAATGACGAAGCTGAGGAGCATCATGCGCCAGGAGCTTACCCCTGCATAACGAGCAGCATCCGGGTTCGTTCCCGCCAATCTGAGCTCATAACCTACTCTCGTACCCCACAAAAGTACGTAAACTCCGATGCAAAATGCTAGGACAACGAATATCACAGCTGTTAAGGTCGCTTCCTCCATTAGGCGAGGGTATTGTGCGCTTGGCAAGGCGGGTAATGTTCTCTCTGCCCTACCCGGTTCTGCCAAATAGTAAATCGCAAGGTAAATAGCGAAGTGAAAAGCGATCCAATTGAACATGATTGTAGACACAACCTCGTGAACTCCCATCCTTATCTTGAGGAAGGCTGCTGGAAGAGACCAAATGGCGCCTAAAAGCATCGCAAAAACTGTGGCGGCTGCTACGTGAAGACCTGCGGGAAGGGTAATCGCGCCGCCTACAGCAACTGCACCTATGGCTCCTAGGTACATCTGCCCCTCCGCGCCAATGTTAAAAAGCCCTGTTTTTACACCAATCGCAAAGGTGATCGCTGTGAGCATCAGTGGTGTCGCGAACGCTATGGTCTCTACAAAATCGGGTATGCTGCCGAATGCTCCCATAAATAATGAATAATATGCCCTTATCGGATCGTAGCCAAATATTATCATAAACAAAGCTCCAACCAATAACCCTATGCTCACAGCAACGCTTGATTGCACCAAAGGACGAACGGGAACGGGAATCTCGAAACGCCTCATCACGACCCCTCATTAACGTCGGCTCCTTGCCTTTTTATCTTTTTGGTTCCAACTCCCAGTCTTCTTGAAGTCGTTAGGTAACATTATCGCATCTCTAAAAGCTAGGCTTCCGCTTGAATGACTAGTCCTAAAGTTTAAATTAAAGCTCTAATTTAATGGAAAACATGAGCTCCCAACCCTTTATCGAGATGAAATCGATAAAAAAAGTATATCCTGACGGTACGGTTGCGCTGCGTGGTGTAGATTTTGATGTCAGGAAGGGAGAAATCGTTGGATTGTTGGGGGAAAATGGTGCCGGAAAAACAACTTTGATGAAAATTCTTTCAGGTCTTCTTCCATTAACCGACGGAGAAATAAGCGTGGGAGGCAAACGTGTAAACTTCAAGAACCCTTCGGATGCTTTGAGGGTTGGAATGGGGATGGTTCACCAACACTTTGCCCTCGTTCCTCCATACACTCCAGTTCAAAATATCCTCCTCGGTCAAGAGTCCGCCAGTCCTTTGTCCCTCCTTAAGCTAGAAGCCGCGAGGGAGAAGCTGGCTGATTTAGCCGAAGAAACGGGATTAAAGATTCCGCTAGACACGCCCGTTGAGTTGTTACCGTTAGGTGTTCAACAAAGAGTTGAGATTTTAAAAGTGCTTTACCGAGGCACCGATGTTCTAATACTTGACGAGCCTACCTCCTCCCTAACCCCCCTTGAGGTACACGAACTTTTCCGAACTATGCAAAGACTGAAGGACGCTGGGAAGTCCATAGTCTTCATCACCCACAAGCTCAAGGAAGTCCTCGAGATCTCTGATAGAATAGTTGTCCTTAGAAATGGGCTGGTTACAGGGGAAATGCCAACAAGGGAAGCGACCCCAGAGAAGTTAGCGGTGATGATGGTCGGGAAGAAAGTAGTCCCTCGCGTGACTAGGAAGAGAAAAGCCGTCAGAGAACCCGTACTGATGGTTAAAAACCTGCAAGTTATGAGCGATTTCGGTACCCTAGCCGTCAAAGAGCTATCGTTTGAGGTGAGGGCTGGCGAGATTTTTGGTGTGGCAGGTGTCGAAGGGAACGGCCAGAGCGAACTCGTCCAAGCCTTAACTGGACTCAGGCCTAAGAAAAGCGGCGAGATCCAGCTTAAAGGCGTGGACCTCGTTAGGTTCAACCCGAAAGAGCTGTACAAGATGGGTGTCTCTCACATCCCAGAAGATAAGAGCAAGTTCGGGTTGGCTTTAGGTTTCGACGTCGCCGAGAACAGCATCCTTGGAAGACAGTGGGAACCAGAGTTCCTCCTTCGGCTGGCCCGTTTAAACTGGAGGAAAATAATAGAGTTCGCTCAAAGACTCGTGAAGATTTTTAACGTGATAACCCCAAGCGTGAGGGCTCCTGTTAAAAGTCTTAGCGGCGGAAATCAGCAGAGGCTTGTCGTTGGTAGAGAACTGAGTAAGAGCCCAGCCCTGGTGGTGGCCGCCCATCCTACACGGGGATTGGACATTGCGTCCACGCTTTACATCCGAGAGCTTCTCGTGAGAATGAGAGATGAAGATAAGGGTGTCTTGTTAATATCTGCTGATCTTGACGAAATTATACAGTTGAGCGACAGGGTCGCAGTGATGTATGAAGGCGAGTTCTTAGGCATCGGGAAGGCGGGGGAGTTCAGCAGGAAAGAGATAGGGATGATGATGGGCGGAATAAGGCCAAAGTAAAGACTACGAATAGCGGGTTCTTAAGGTTACGATAACGCTTAGAAAATGAGAATCAAACGTCAAGCTTTATTCTTGGAAAAACTTAAAAATAAAAAATAAGAGGATGAATCTAGGGTTAACCGAAGATGCCGCGCCAGTAGTCTACTACCTCTTTTGTAAATGCCAGCGGAACTACAACTTCGCCCTTGCGTATCTTTGCCTCAAGCTCTTTTACAGCATCCCAAATCCAAGCTGGCTGAGCTTCTCTCATCGCTTTACATGTCGCTCGAATTTGATCCGGCGGCATTGGAAGTACCTTCTCTCCTGTTAGTTCCTCTGCTCTCACGCCCATCGCAATGAATTCGTCTAAATCTGCTAGCGTGCTGACGGATATCCCTTCCATTGGGACGCCCGCCCACGTGGTTCCTACCCCTAGAGTCATTGATCCCTTTCCTGTCTTTACTACGTCCCTAAACTTTTTCTCTAAAACTAGTTTAGTGGCGTAGTATACGCCGTAGTCAACTCTCTTCATCATGCTGGCTATGACGAAGCCTGGATTTATCCAGTCCTGGTTCGCGTCAACGCCTATCCAGAAGGGAGGCCCGCTCTTTAGACCCTTCGCCTTAGCAATCTCTGCGACAGCTTGATTTATTCCCAGCCCAAGGGGTCCTGCTATGTTGTAAACGGCCAACGCATCTTTCGCATACATTGGCTTAGCAGCTTCATATCCCTTCGTGATATCACTAAACGTTCCAGTATAGGTCCAGAGAACCCTTTCCTTCCTTGGGGTCGCAACGATTCCCGCCTTCAATTCAGGACGATTTTTCGTGGTCCAGTTGATGGCCCAATCGCAGCCCCACTTGTACCCGATCTCAAACTTCCAAAGGACCGGAATCTCGATCCCAAAGACGCCTCCGATGTAAGGTTTCCCGTAGTAGGCAGCTAGCAGGGTGCCAAGTGCTCCTACAAGGGCGCTTCCTTTATGCTCTTCATACACGATGTCCATCAGGTTAGGCAGCGGATATTCTGCAGGATATTTATCCAAGACTATCCATTGGGAGTAAGTGTCAATGCCTGCAAAGTTTTTGGTAGGATACTTTCTCGCCACCTCTACGAGGGCATCGCTCAGAAGGAACCCTACCCCAACGATGAGCTGAACCTTGGGATCCTTAGCCGCAGTTACCAGATTCGGAACGTAATCCGCCTCCACCTTGCTTATCAACTCGACCATTTCAACGCCGAAGTCCCTGTCAGCATCGTCGCCTCCTTTAAACGCCATGTCGTTAAAGCTTAGGTCTCCCCTTCCGCCGATGTCAGAGACAACCGCAATCTTGACTCCAAAACCAATTAGCGGTGTTATGGGGACGTTAACACTGTATGTTTTTGCTTCGGGCGCATCCACCGACACTGGCTTTGCTGCTTCATATCCTTTCCTACTTACTGTTATGGTGTACTTCCCCATAGTAACCTTTAACGAGTAAACTCCGTCTGCTCCTGTGACAGTTTGATAACCATCAGCCTTTACGGTTGCACCTGCAACAGGAAGACCCGTTTTCGCATCCGTAACCTTTCCCGTGATGGTGGCAGGACCTGGAGGCGGTATGGCTGTTATGGGGACGTTAACAGCGTACGTTTTTTCTTCGGATGCATCCACCGACGCCGTCTTTGCTTCATATCCAGTCGTCACCACCTTCACAGTATACTTTCCCAACTTAACGCTTAATGAGTAGGTTCCGTCTGACCCTGTGGTGGTTCCGTACCCGTCAGCTGTTACAGCTGCGCCTGCAACAGCACTACCCGTTTTCGCATCTGTAACCTTCCCCGTGATGGTAGCCATAGGTACTTTCGGTGGTGGCAAGGTTGCATAGTAAACTGCCACTGCTGCTACAATAAGGATCACGATGATTATGGCGACGGTTGTTGTCTTTGCGATTCCTTTAATGTCCCTAAACTTTCCCATTTTATCACCAAGAGTGTGTTTTGTTATCTAGATAGATAAAACTCTTTTGCTGTTAGCAAGTTTTGAAAAGAAAACCTTATATGTTCTGTAAACATTGCTGACAATCCCCAATGGGGGTTAACCGTTGCCCACCGTTCTCATTAAAAATGGTACAATAATAACAATGGACTCAAAGCGGCGTATTTTAAAAGACGGATACGTTGTAATCGAGGAAGGCAGAATCGTCAATGTTGGAAGATCGAAGAGCCTTAAAGCTGAGTACAAGTCCGCTGAGGAGAAAATCGACGCCTCGGGGAGGGCGGTTCTCCCAGGACTTATCAGCGGGCACACTCACGCTGCGCTCACGTTATTAAGGGGATTAGCGGACGGAATGAGACTGGATGAGATGGCGCGGGAATGGCTGTGGCCCTTTGAAGGCTCTCTAAGACCAGAAGACAGTTATGTAGGCGCTCAGCTCGCGTGCTTAGAAATGATGAAAGCGGGCATAACTTGCTTTGCGGACATGCATTTTAACATGGAAGAAGTGGCGAGGGCAGTTCAAGATTCGGGGTTGAGGGCTTCGCTGTCAGTCGCTATGATGGATCAAGAAGGTGTGCCGTTCACTCTTGAAGAAGTGGTTAGAGGAAATGAAGAACTCGTCAGGAAGTGGCACCAAAAAGCCGATGGAAAGATAACGTGTATGTTCGGTCCATGCACCGTAAGAATTGCATCAGCTGAAATGTTCGCGAAAGCCAGAGAAATAGCGAGCAGGTATAAGGTCGGTATTCATCTCCACCTATCCGAGGTAGAAGAAGACATCAAGTTTACACTCACCCGTTTCAAGAAGAGACCCGTCAAGTATCTCTACGACATGGGCATATTCGGCCCCGATGTCTTAGCTGCTCATTGCGTCTGGATCGACGACGATGAAATGAAAGTCCTGAAAGAAACCCAAGTTAACGTAGTCCACAACCCCACCAGCAACGTGAAATCCTCCGCAGGAATCGCTAGAATAGCCGACATGATTGGAGCGGGGATTAACGTCGGTCTCGGCGTCGACGCGGCAGTATGTAACAACACGCTGGACATGTTCTGGGAAATGAAAATGGCATCGTTACTTCAAAGCGTTGTCAGCCCAGTGAATCCAACACGACTTCCGCCAGAGAAAGCTCTTGAGATGGCGACCATTAACAACGCAAGGGCGCTTGAAATCGAGAACGAGGTCGGGTCCATCGAAGTGGGAAAAAGGGCTGACTTAATCCTCGTCGACCTGAACCAGCCCCATTTTACACCATTGGTAGAGAAACCAAAATCTAATTTATTGTCTCATCTAGTGTATGCGGCAAGCGGTCGTGACGTAGACACTACCATCGTAAATGGACGAGTGGTTATGCTCCATCGTGAGGTTCTTACGATGGACAAAGCCGAGGTCATTGAAAGAGCGGAGAAAACTCTGTATAGGGTTCTAGACCGAAGCGGAATAATGGTTCGGATGAGCAAATCAAAGTGAAGAACATCGAGTCTCACAGTTTCTTCCCAAAATCTCACGATCAGCAAGACAAAATATTTTTACGCCTTCATGTTCAAAAGCTTCAAAATAATAGAGGACACTTATAACATGATTGTCGAAAAACGGAGGGGATCGTCTGATAACCGGTAAAGAACGTGGCTTTTTCTTGGTTTTGGAGGGTCTTCCCGGCTCGGGAAAAACGACTGTGGGGCAGCTTCTTAAAGCGATGGGGTGGGTCTTTTTCCCTGAGGTAGCCACGATCCTTGGGGCAAGAGGTATACCGATCGGGGATCGAGGGGACACATCCTCTGACTTTTTGATCTTTGCGGAGGAGATTCAACGGGTAAAGGAAATGGAACGACATGTTCTGGATGGTAAGGACGTTGTCGTTGACAGCTATTTCCCGACAAACCTCGCTTTTGCTTTTGCACGGTACAAACAGAAGCAGTCTACGTGTTACCCAACTTGTCTGAACTTGTACCTCAACGCTCAAGCAGTCGGAACCATCTTGAAGCCTGACCTCTACGTCTATTTCGATATTCCTCTCCGGGCTTCGGTCAAAAGACAGAAGAACCGAAAAAAAGACGACTTCACGACCCTTAACATGAACCTTCTTCGGAACGTGAAGAAGCACCTATCCTTCGTCCACGAAGTGTTTGAAAGTGAAATTCCCGTGTTTACGATCGACGCTAGGAAAACCTCGGAGGAGATAGTTAAGGATATATTAAACTTTGTGGAGAAGCGACGCAAGAGACCTTAGCTGATATGAAAATCAGACTGCAAGCACGGTAAGCCTGAAGGTTAACGGCGTTCAGTTAGGATGAAAGTTAGTATTCTGGAAACGTGTGCAGCAGCATCCCCTCGATCGTAATCGGCCTTGTTCTTAACGCCACGTTGTAAGCTTCGGTGAGTTTAGACTCTCGCTCAGCGAAAATCTCCATCAACACTTCGTTCTCCTTAACTTTGTACCCTCTCTTCCAGCGTAAGACGACACCTGCACCCTTTTCGACTGGAGCGCCCGCTGCCCTTGCTATGGCGGTTACAGCGGTATTGTCTACATTCGTCACGAACCCGTCGCAAGGGGCCTTTATCTCGATGCGATGTTGTCCAACCGGTATCTCTTCAGGTTTAATGTTCGGGTTTCCACCCTGTGCCTCGATGATTTCTTTCATTTTCTTGAGTGCTTTGCCGGAATAGAGCAGTTCCTTAGCCGTCTCTTTTCCTTGACCCCGTGGCGCCATTCCTCCCATTTCAAGAAGCATTCCAGCCAGAGCGGTGGATTTTTCGATCAGACTTGCTGGTCCTTTCCCGTCTAACGCAAACAGAGCCTCTTGAGCCTCTAACGCCGGACCTACCGTATGTCCAACAGGCTGCCCACCATACGTAATCCCACACTGAACATGCACATCGAAGCGGCTGCTCAAATCTACAAAGTTTTGAGCCAGTTTCCGCGCATCCTCCTCCGTTTCAACCTTCGCACCCGATCCCACCGGGATGTCGATCACGATGCAGTCTGCTCCCACCGCCAACTTCTTGGCCATGATGCTCGCGAGCATTTGTCCACGGGGGTCGAGGCTTAACGGGTACTCGACGCGAATCATCAAGTCATCCGCTGGGGCAATGCCTAGTTTCCCTCCCCAAACGATTGCCCCACCCACTTTTAGCGCCATTTCCCTCAGTTCTTCTGCGGTGAACTCCACATCAGCGAGAACCTCCATAGTGTCTGCGGTTCCTGAAGGACTGGTGATCGCGCGACTACTAGCCTTAGGAATCAGTAAGCCAGCAGCCGCCACGATAGGAACGATCAACAAGCTCACTTTGTTACCCGGCACGCCTCCGATTGAATGCTTGTCGTAACAACGACATTCAAAATCAATGGTGGTTCCAGTGTCAACCATCGCTTGCGTTAAGTATTCAACCTCGTCCATGCTCATGCCATGAAAATCTTCACTCATGAGAAGGGCCGCTATCTCCAACTCACTCAAGTTGTGATCTACTACATCGTGAATTACTTCATAAATCTCATCCTTTGTCAGTGGCTGGCCCCGCATCTTCTTGCGGATATATCCAACAGATTCAGGAACTTCCGCTAAACCCACAGAAATCGCGCTGCCCTCTTTTATTCCAAATTCCTCTCGAAGTTCCTCAAAAATGCCGATCTCTCCCGGCTGAAGAAGCGTATCAGTGACGTCGACAAACGACGTGACCGTCCATTCTTTGTAGTTGATTTTCACTCGGTCGTGGGAAAGAATACCGTTCTTTCTAGCGTCCTCTTCATGTAGCAAAACTAAGCGTTTTCCAACAGGAATATCGATCAGTTTTACCCTAAGTTCAATCAACGATTTGAAGCCTCTAGAATATTGAAGCAGTTTGATACGAGTATTTTGTTCTTAAAAAACATTATGGATTCCAGCTCTGTTAACTTCGAACGTGGCTACTCCGTAACACCTCACCCTACCACCTTTAAACCTTATTCACTAAGCCATCTTGGTCTTCTCTCTAAAAATTCCGTTAGAAACTTCGCGAACTGGAGGTTCGACGAGTATAGCTTCAGTATTTCTTCATCTACCAGAATTTCGAGGGTGTCAGCAACAGCTTGAGAAATCAGGTGAGCTACACCGATGCGCCTTCCCCCATCTCTTAATTTTTCAGCAAGCAACTTCGCCGCATCCATATGCTTCCGTTTTATTTCCACCACCCATCGGCCATCCTCTATGCGTGGTCCGGAGATCATGTGGGGGGCTCCGAGGTGTTTTTGCAAAAACTTCTCGCACTCCTCCCTTTTTTCGATGGGCGGTCCCCAATGCTTTTTTATAGGCGGGAGGAAGCGCTGTTCTACCTCAAAGATAAACATATTGAGGTTTTGTTCATCGCTCCAAGTACAGTCATGAAGGATGTTAAAGTCGTGTTGCTGAAGCATCTTTCGCGACGACCTTTGCGACTTGTATAGTTGACCCCATAAGACATCTGGAACCGCTTTCACCTCCCCAAACTTTACGAAGACGATGGCTGATCCGCGAGTTTTCATAGTGTGAACCAGCTCTTCAGCGTCGAGGGCTTCTATTTTCCTTGGGTAAAAGAATCGTAGGCTGGGGCTTTTGAGAAACGCTCTCGCTGCTGCAATAAATTCGTTTAACCGTTCCCTTCTTACAGCCGATGCCACGTTTCTCCCCTTGTCCACGGGGTCCACCACCACGAGGGGTTCCTCAAAAATCAACTTGGCTTCTCGCTCTCTTCCCTTATAAAAGCCCTCGTAATCGACGACCGTCCTTTCCTTCCAGTCCGCAATTGACTTTAATGTTTGAACGAACGATCCATGATGGAGGGTGAGAAGCTCACATAGGTATCCGCTGAAGCCGCCGACCCTTATCTCTGCTCCGTAGACGCCGATACCCTTCATGAACTTTTTTAATAGTCTGACCTCTTTACGGACTTGCTCGTTTAGGAGGGGCTTTACATAATCCGTGTGGAAGGGCGTCCTATCCGTAGCGCTAATCCATTCACCTCGCTTCACTCGATAGCATGGCACGATGTTCACTCTTACGGCGTCGACGACGGCCTCGAGGTAGGGGTGCTCCGCAAATCGTTCAACCTGCGTAAACCCTTTAGTTGCCCTCCTTGCGATTTCTAGGCAGGTTGTTCCAAAGGCTTCACGAGGCGTGGTGGTGGGCACACGCATGAAAATGTCGATGTCTGGCTCCCCGCTCAGCCACGTATCCTTGGCAACAGACCCCTCCACCCTAACCTCCGCCTCTATTCCAGCTTCATCTGCCTCCACTGCCACTTTCTTTCTTAATTCCTCAGCTAGCTTGAGAACATTCTCTCTTTCTTCACTGCCTGGAGTGATCCTCTCCAAAACATCTGCGCAAACTTCTTCGAGAGTTGCTGCCATTAGTATCACCCGAGGAATGAAGTCATCTTGTAGCGGTTCTCAACGACGAACCTCTCGTAAGCTCGAGTAAATGGGTCCTCTCGGCGTTAAGACGCTTTTTTTCAGCTTTAAACAGTCCGCCTTAATGGCTCCAAACTCGTAGTCAGCTGAGTCTTGGATGCATTGAATAAGCTCGGCCTTGTGGCGACCTGTTTTTACACGAGCCAACGTGAGGTGCGGACTGAATCCCTTGGGGTCCGGTTTAAAACCCAGTCCTTGAAGAAGAGGCTCCAGTTGATTGGAAATGTTTCTAAGTTCATCGGCTCCCCTTCGTATTCCAGCCCAAACCACCCGAGCGTATCTGAGGTCTGGAAAAGCGCCTAGCCCCCGAATTTCCGCGCTGAATGGAGCAAAGGAAACTTTCTTCATTTCTTCATGAACGGGATCAACCATGCTAAGGGATATGTTTCCGAGGAATCGCATGGTTATGTGAATGTTCCGTGGCTCAACCAGCTTCAAGTCTGCGCCCGCGTTGAGGAGCATGGCTTGAACTTCTGAAAACCTTCTAAGTACTAACTCATTATCGATATCAAATGCGATGAAACTGCGAATCATTTCTGACATCACGAACCCTCTTACTAATTCTCTTAATTCTATTTTAATTTTTACTAAATCACGGGTTAGAGCAAAGAACCACAGAACAGCATCCTTGACGCCGAAGTGTTCAACACAAGCCTTAATGTGGCCGTAATGAAAAGACATAAACAAAAACTATGAATACGGACGAGAATCATATATGGGTTGCTTATCGTGTAGATTCAAGCTGGTGCATATAATGAGGAGGAACAGGGTTAAACAGGCTTTGAAGGAGGGGAAAATGGTTATCGGAACCATGATCACGGAGGTTAGGACACCAGAAATTATGCGCATGATGGCGGTGGCGGGCTTCGACTTCGTGTTCATCGACACCGAGCATTCGCCGTATAACATGGAAACGGTAACCGACATGATAAGGGTTGGTAAGGCCGCGGGCTTGGTTTGTCTTGTCCGTGTCTCAGACTGCGAATACCATCTTATAGCCCGTACTTTAGACGCTGGTGCCCATGGTGTAATGGTTCCAAGAGTGGAAAACAGGGAGCAAGTTGAAGAGGTTATTCAGGCGGCGAAGTATCCTCCGTGGGGTAAGCGAGGGTTCGCCGCTAGACCCATGATAACCGACTACAGGAAGATGACGATGAGGGAGCTGGTTACCGAGCTTAACGAGGATACCTTGATCGTCATCCAGATTGAGCGTAAAAAGGCTATAGAGGACATTGACCAACTAGTTTCGGTGAAGGGTGTGGATGTCGCTTTAATTGGTCCCCATGACCTATCGATTTCCCTTGGAGTTCCAGGAGAATTTGATCACCCTCTAATGCTGGAGGCGATTCAAAAGGTAGTGGACACTTGTGAGAAACATAACGTCGCTTCTGGGGTTCACTTTAGGGAAATGAGTCATCTCCTTTACTGGAAAGAGAGGGGCATGAGGATGCTAACCTACTCTGCTGACATGGCGTTCATAATGTCAGCTGCCACCGAAGCGGTGAAAGAACTAAGAAAACACATATAATCTACGTGTTATAAAATGATGAAAACTGGTTTATGAAGAATAGACTATTAAAACCATAAACGGCTTAAATTGATTCTATAAACATGCGGGTATGATGTGGCGATGAAGGAAAAAATTGTTGTCGGTGTGGCGGGCATGCCTGGCGCTGGAAAGGCTACAACGAAGGAGATGGTTCAGAAGATGGGCTATTCAGTGGTGGTGATGGGAGACGAGATACGAGAGGAGACTAAGCGTAGAGGGTTGGAGCCCACACCGGAAAACATCGGCATGGTCATGCTGAAGCTTAGGGAGGAGGAAGGCCCAGCGGTCATAGCTAAGCGTTGCATTCCTAAGATAGTGAAAGCGGAGGAAAAGGTTGTCATTGTTGACGGGATTCGAAGCTTACACGAGGTAAACGAGTTCAAGATGCATTATCCAAAGTTTATCCTCATCGCCCTTCATGCGTCACCAGAAACAAGATTTCAGCGCCTCTTTCAAAGAAAGCGAAGCGACGACCCAAAGGTCTGGGAAACCTTCATGGAACGCGACTCACGAGAGCTTAGCGTCGGTCTGGGAGATGTGATAGCCACAGCAGACCACGTGATTATCAACGAGGGGACGAAGGCACAGTTAAAAAGAAGGGTTCGGAAAGTTTTAGGGGACGTGGTAAGAAAGTGGATGAAATAGGCGTTCATATCGAGGCCGAAATCAACCCCACCGAGGATCCAGAGAAGGTGAAGAGGGCTGTAGAAAACATGTTTGGGAGTGTAGAGTTTGAGGTGAAACCCCAACCACGAGGAAGCCTACTCGTGGCGAAAGCCCAGGGGATAGAGGGTCTTGTCAAGCTCCAGAATCTGCTTCGCAGAGAGAGAATTCGTGACGCTGCCCGGGGGGTGCTCTTCGAGGGAGTAAGCGAAAAATCTATAATTTTCTACTTGAACAAGCAAGTTGCCTACGTGGGTCACGTCTCCTTTTCAAAGCCCGTGGCAGAATCGCCACTGGGTCCCATCAAAGTTCAGGTTCGTTGCGACGATCCACGTGAGCTCATCGAATGGTTGGCACCAAAGACGGCTTCGTAATCACTGAGTTCGGGGAATGAACACACGATTATAACATAGGGATAAACTTCATGGAAGGTTTCTTATAGTTATCGAGGATAAGTATAAAGGAGAGGGATGAAAATGAAAAGGGAAATATTCCTATTTATCTATTTAGGAACTCTTCTCTTAAGTGTGTCGTCTTCTTTTGTTCACGCGTCCATAACAAGCATAATGCCTACAACATTCCAACAACAACCCGCGGGACTATTTACGCCTCCTCAAAGGGTTCCGAGCGTTTTCCAAGATAGATACGTGGACCCGGAACTCCTCAACACGGTTGGACTAACGCGGGTTCTCATAATAGCCAGCAACGGTCTGCCTCCCCGCGAAGTTGCGAAGTACATGATATCCAGCCGAGCTACCCCTTCCTTTAAGGGCTTCTACATGATGATGGGCGTGATGCAAGCGGAAAAGGTTGCTCAATTGGCCGCTAATCCCCTTGTCTTCGCTTTACTCAAGGATCGGATGGTGCAGTATTCAGCCTCGACGGGCCTACCTACTGTAGGCGCTTCTCTAAGAAGGGGCCTTTTCGCTCTTCCTCTAGAGAAGCCTAGGCTGGGCTTCAGAGATGAGTCCTTAACGGGCAAGCCAGAAACAACCCTTAGGGATGTGGTTAACATAACTGGTGCCCAAAGGGCGTGGACCGACCTCGGGATCAACGGAACCGACGTAACGATAGCAGTCGTGGACACCGGGGTGGATTATGGGGCCCTCAGCCTCGGCTACTGGGACGCCATCGCCAGAGACGAAATGGGCTATCCGGCGACGCTTGACGCCGACGCCGAGTGCATGGTCCTCACCAACACCACGGTGAGTGCCACCTACATGAAGGGCACGAGGAAGTACCTAATGACGTCGGGTACAGATCCGGACGTTTACTTCGGCCTAGGACTGTTTTATGGAATTCCCGTGGTTATCAAGTTCTCTGACCTGACTGGCTCACCGTGGCCTGCCGACATGGAAATCACTGGCATACGTTCCATGAGTGGAACTTACCACTTTGGTGTAATGGTCCAGTACTGGAACATGGTCCCAGAGTGGTTAATCCTTCAACTGTTCCCGGTGTTGGTCGTGGATTCCACTACAGCGGGGGTATACGACATGGTCTACGTCGACCTCTCCCACGACTGGGCTTGGCTAGGCCAAATCAGCTCAGAGCACCCGGACATTCTACCCTACTGGCCTGGCACTTGGCCCCCGGAATACGGCTTTGCCGATGAAGTGCCAGTCACACCCAAAGGCTGGACCACAGCAGCAAGAGACTTCACTGGCGACGAAATCTACGACCTCTCGGCAGGGTCGTTGGGCTACTTCCTAGACGTATGGAAAGCTTCTCCGAACGCCGCGGATAAGGGCCTTGTTCTTAAACCCGTCGACCCAGCTGGTAACTACACAGTCTTTGTGAACGACTGGTTTGGCCACGGCACCTACTGCGCCAGCAGCGCCGTAGGAAGGGACGCTGGGCATCCGAGGGCCGGGTCCGGCATAGCCCCCGGCTCCAAAGTCATGGGCATCGTGGCCCTGTGGATCGGCGACATAATTGAGGCCGAGCTTTGGGCAGCTGGCTTCGACCTTATCCCTGGCACAGAGGGCTGGAGTGATCTAATTCTGGGTTACGGGTGGGTTTGGGGCACCTGGAATTACACGGGAAACCACAAAGCCGACATCATCAGCAACAGCTGGGGAATCTCAGAATGGCCGCTTTTGCTCCTTGGGTTGCCATGTTACGACCTGCTTAGCATCATCGAAGATGCGTTGATGATTCCCGGCTATCTAGACCCTAGCTATTCAGGAACCGTAGTGGTCCACGCTGGCGGCAACGGCGCTCCCGGCTACGGAACCTTCACCTCTCCAGGATACGCCACCCTTCCCATCAGCGTCGGGGCCTCCACCTCGTTTGGAACCACGGCCTCATCTCTTTTTGGGATCGGGGGAGGATACTTCGACGATGTGATCTCGTGGAGCGCCACTGGCCCCACCCCGCTAGGAAACGCTAAGCCTGATGTTGTAGACGTTGGAGCATGGGCTTGGGTGTCAGGGCCGGTGTGGTCCGGATTGGGCGAAGGCTGGAACGCCACTGACCACTTCGGCGGAACCAGCATGGCCACACCACTTACATCCGGTTCTGTGGCGCTATTGATCCAAGGGTTTGCTAAAGCCCACGGAAGCAAACCGACACCGGAAACTGTGAAGGTTATTCTGAAATCCACGGCCAAGGACCTTGGCTACGACCCCTTCCTTCAAGGCTCGGGGCGCGTAGACTGCTTCGCAGCGGTTTCCCTCGCCCTTAAGAGATCAGGCGTGACTATAACTTCGCCCGTCACCTGGAATAACATTCGGTCAAGGGTCCAATACCCGTGGTCCTCAGCTCGAGAATTCTTCGGAGTCCCACTCAGGGCGGAACCACCAACTGGACCCATCTATGATGCTAGCTGGTTCGCGGGAGTGGTTCAACAAGGCGTCTCAACCTCTGCCGAATTTACTGTAACGAACCCCATAAACGACACTGTTACGGCTACCATTCGACCAATCATTCACAAGCAGATAGGCACCTCTACCGTATACTCTGGCAACACCAGCTCTTTGAAAGGCTGGATGGAAGGTTACGGCGACCAATCTACCATAGATATGTCCAAGATACCCAGCGGAGCCGAGCTCATGACTGCAACACTGACCGTTCCATATAGATACTTCGACCTTGACGGCGACTATAAATGGGACAGCAGACTCCGCATATTTATCCTCGATTGGATCGACGCAAACCGCGACAGCATTGTCAACTCTACGGAGGTCTTCATCATGAACTATGGGTACACCACGGGAACAACAGTTGAGGCTCGGGTGGGCTTCCCCCTATCGAAGTTCAAGGGGAAACCCGTCATCTGGATAAGCCAAGTGAACCAGCCTTGGGTGCCATACGCCCCGATTCCCTACAAAGTTTATGTAAGCTACTACAAGAGAGACAGCTGGGAATGGGTCACGGCGCCAGCTAATATCAGCGTCAAAGCAACCTCCCTGGAATCGTTCACGGCCAGGCTCAGTGTGCCCTTGGGGACCCCTCAGGGTATTTATCAAGGTCAAATAATGGTCAACATCACCGCCCCCTACACACGAGCCATCGTAATCCCCGTGTCCTTAGCCGTTCCAGTGGTTTTATCACCAAAGGACCTAGCGCTGGACATAACTCCATCCGCAAAAACTGAACTCTATGACCCCTACAGGCTTAACGGCTACTTCGACTGGAGGTGGAGGTACGAGGCTGGCGACTGGAAGACGTGGCTCATTGACATACGAGATCAAAGCGTGGTTGCGGCGTTCATCTCATGTAACTGGACTGGAAAAATGACCGACGTAGACATGTTCGTCATAAACCCAGCTGGAATCATTCTAGGTAGTGCCGTAAGCCCCTACTTAGGCGATGGACGCTTTAAATGGTGGACAAAGACGGGGACAACGAGCGAGTATGTGGCGTCACACACGAGCAACCCTGTAGGTAGCCCTGTTCCAGGCATATACACCATCCTACTACATAACGTGCTATTTGATGGAAGTATATATCCTGAAAATGTAACGGGTAGAGTAGAGCTTATTAAACTCACCCCGAGGGGTCCAGCTGTCCTCCCGATAAAGCCGGGCAAGTCGGCATCGCTCACGTTCACGCTTACCACAGGCAGAACACTAACAGACGTAAAGATCATGGCATACCCGTATACACAATTCCCTGTTGGCATAACTCCCTCAATTGTACCAGAGATGCCCGCCATGGGATCCGTGAGCTTTAGCGCAACAGTTACCGTTCCTGAAAACACGCCTACTGGTGCATATCCAGTGCGTATTGGAATCTCTATACCAGAGCTAATAGGCCCACCGATGTACATGCCAGTTACGGTACTTATCAATGTTGTTGCAGACAAAATACCACCAATAGTTAGCATCATATCTCCAACCGAGGGCGAGGTCATCGGTAGAACAATGAAGATTGAGGTGTATGCAAGGGACGAGCTAGATATGGTCAAATCTGTAGACTACTCAATTGCTGGTGAAACGCGTGAGATGATATTTGACGTAACAACTGGATTATGGACTGGCAGCGTAGACACCGCCAAGCTGAGGGATGGAGCCTACACACTGGCGATTAACGCCACGGATAGGGCTGGAAACTCAGCCGTGAAAGAGCTTGCATTCATCATTGATAACACCAAGCCGAAAGCCGAGATCATTATTCCAAGCTACGTGAGAGGAGCAACAACAATCAACATGAAGGGTGAAGACCCGAACTTTGATAGGATGGAGCTTTACGCTGGTGGTAAACTTATCGAAACGTGGACCAAGGCTGGTGTTCAAACCTATAACTGGGACACAACCAAGCTAACGGACGGGCCATATCTCGTTAAGCTTATCGTCTACGATAAGGCTGGAAATGTAGCTACAAGCGATACAACGGTCATAATCGACAACACAAAGCCCCTAGCTGAGATTAGAGCACCGCTAGAGGGCCTTTACCTACGTGGAACCTACCATATGGCTATCTACGGATACGACACCAACTTTGAAAAGATGGAGCTATACATCGGCGAGACTCTTGCTCAAACGTGGACTAGAGGCGGAACACAAACCTATGCATGGGATACAATAAAATTTACAGACGGCTCGCACATCATCAAACTTAGAGTCGTCGATAAGGCTGGAAACGACGTCGAGAGGACCATAGCGGTTACTGTGGACAACACCAAGCCATCGGTCAGCATAACGGGCCCAGCGACCGGAGCTGAGCTGAGCGGAACACTGGCCATCACATTCGTCGCCTCAGATGCCAACTTAGAATCGGTGCAACTAATCATCGACAATAACGTGTTTGATGTGACTGGTAGAACCAACTTCATCTGGGACACCACCACGGTTGGGGATGGAAGCCACGCGATTAAGCTCGTAGCCCATGATAAGGCAGGCAACGTGGCCGAAACCTCCATAACTGTGACTACCATTAACGTGAGACTAGCAATTGAAGCCTCTAGAAACCTGTACCTCGCAGTTGGCATTCCCACAGGCTTAATCATCGGAATAGTAGTCACGTGGAAGGTGCTTAAGCGCAAGCTAAAACCAGCGCCGACACCAGAACTGGTTCCCTCAACTGCCTCATAAAATCACGTTTAGACGCCACCTGCTTCCATTTTCTCTTCAGCAACGCTTAAAACATATAAACCGAGAAAAGCAAACGCAAATTCCTCCAGGAGTGTGTTAGCCATAGGCGCATCGAAAATTGAGATAGGCCTATCGATGCTCTTTTGCCTCGGAGAGTCCTTCCCATCCCTCATGAAACGCCTTCATACGGTGGGTGTACGCCACGTGGAGATTCTTGATGAGGGCTTGCACACGCTCAACAGTAGGCGAGTCAACGCGTTGAAAAAAGTGGCTCAGTCGCACAGCTTGGTTCTGACGCTTCATGCCCCCTTCGCCGACATTAACATAGCCTCTCCCAGCCTCCCTTTGCGTCGAGTGATGTTGAGGCGGCTTGAAAAGTCCATCCTCTATGCACGTCAGCTCGATTGCCGATTGTGGATTTTCCATCCCGGCTTGAGGACGGGCACTAGCTACTTCTATCCCGGGTTAGACTGGCGGTTAAATTTAGACTCTGTACGCGCCTTGCTGAGGTTGGCTAGAAAGCATGACGTTGAAATAGCTATCGAGAATGTTCCAGAGCCCTACCCCTTCCTGATGAAAAGCGTACATGACTTTTCCCTTTTTTATGATGAACTTGGTGAGGACATAAGGTTGGCGCTGGACATCGGACACGCAAACTTAAACCGTCAAACTCAGGACTTCATCACCCAATTCTCCCACAAAATCGTCCACATCCACGTAAGCGACAACGACGGAACCCATGACTCACATCTTGGGATAGGATACGGAACCGTCGACTGGACAAACGTCGCGAAAGCAATCAAGACAATTAGATACGGCAACGTCATCATGTTGGAATCTGTGGAACATGTCGAAGAAAGCCTCCAAACCCTACGAAAACTTTTCACTTGAAGCATCATAAAGGTTCACCCTTCCTAACAATTATGGTGCTAATGAAACTTGATAAACAAAGATTTGATTAGAGAAGCAGCACAAAACTAAGATAAGAAAGGCATATTATAACTTTTAGTCAATATTTTTCTCGTTCAACGGTCTAAGAGAGGGAGTTCGATTTTCATAAAGTCTTCAGCCACATCCACGTGAGGGAAGACCTTCCTTGCTTGTTCCAGCAGGAGGCCATGGTCCTTGTATCGGGCGCTGATGTGAGTTAAAACCAGCCGTTTCACCCTCGCTTCTTTCGCGGTCTCTGAGGCTTGACTGGGCGTGGAGTGTCCGTCCTCACGAGCCCTCTCCCACAACTCATCATCAAACGTGGCGTCGTGGATCAGCAGATCTGCACCCTCAGCAAATCTTACGAGGCCCTTCCAAGGCCTAGTGTCTCCCGTATAAACGATCTTCCTCCCCTGGCGCGGAGGCCCCATGACCTCTTCCGGCTTAACAACTCGCCCGTTTGAAAGCCTCACGGCTGAGCCTTGCTGCAGTTTTGACCATAGTGGACCCTCGGGAATTCCGAAGGACTTGGCTCTTTCCGGATAGAACTTTCCAGGTCGAGGTTTTTCGCTCAACGCGTACGCTAGGCTGGGGATCACGTGGTCCGCCCAAGTGGCATACACCTCATACTCTTTCTCCTCGCACACCAAGCCAGCGTCTCTTATTTCTGAGACCTCGATGGGGAAGGTGAGCGTGAACTGAACGGTTTGCTGAATTGCGTTCACAAACGCCTCTGTTCCCGGAGGCCCATATATCTCTAGTTTTCTCTTTCTGTCTAGCAGGGACATGGTTTGAAAAAGCCCAGGCAGGCCAAGGACATGGTCTCCGTGCAGGTGGGTGATAAAAGCCTTCATTTTTCGATGAAAGCCCAAGCCAGCTTGAATCATCTGCCTTTGGACGCCCTCGCCACAGTCGAGTAGGATGAGCTCACCCTTCCGCTGAACGGCAATCGCTGGCAGTCCTCTCTGGGTCGTTGGTACGCTTCCCGACGTTCCCAAGAAAACAACTTGCAGACTCATTTTAGGTCCTCTTGAAGACTGCTATCTCCCTCGTTAAGCTTCTATGCACGTATACATAGTGGGACTCTACATGCTTAAACCCTATTTCTTTGCCTATTCTGCCTATCCCTGTTGATTTTGGGGAAGCCATGCAGATTCTTCTCCCCTCAGGAAGCCTATCCTCGATCGTCGACAGGAAATCTTCCACGATTTGTTGGGTGCCCCACCCCAGCGTGGTTGCCGACCTACCATAGGGAGGGTCCGTAACAACACAATCAACCTTAGAGATGGGAGGACGCCGAGCATCCGCGACCACTAACCCCTCGGCATCCACATTATAATGTACAAGGTTTCGGAGGCTACCCTCCGCCATATGACGTCGTGCATCAAATCCTACAACACGACATCCAATCAGTCCCGCCTCAATAAGGATGCTGGCTGTTCCGCAAAACGCATCTAATACAAGATCGCCAGCCCTTGGCTGGGCTAAATTTACCATGCACCTCGCAAGCTTTGCAGGCATAGCTGTTGGATGAAAAAAGGGGCGTTTTCGAGGTTTCCTCTCAACAAAAGGTTTTGGCGAGACCTCAACCATTCTTAATCCAAAAATTAGTTTGTCTTCTGTCAAAACTCCAAAGAAAGTTTTTTGGGGTTTTGTTAAATTCACTCTTACACCTTCGACCCTGTCTAGAATTAACCCACCGAGCTTCCGCTCTAAATCCTCGCTAACAATATGGGGTGAACAACCTCTGATCCTTTTCACTCGAACAACGAAACTTTCCCCTTTCTCAATGAGGCTTTCAAGAGAAGCCTTTTGCATCTTCTTGATGATTTCAGCGACATTGGCATGGCAGTTAAATAGCTCTCGACCGCAAACTCGAGTCATGGCGGATCGAGATGCAACGGGCCCTATAGCGTCAACGTCGGTTTTAACCCGTAGTGCTTGAGTCAACCTCTCGAGGACTCGATATCTGTAGCCTTCAGCTTCCAAGATGGCTTTTAGCTCAGAAGTTGGTAAGGTTGGATGCTCACCTGAAAATACGAAGAAGAGGGTGGCGTTTTTGCTTTCTCTTCGTCTCTGCATACCTCATTACACCAGGCTAAGGGACCGCATTTTGGGAACGACTGTCTCTTGCCACAAATGGAAAACCTAGCCACTCAAGCTCCTCTTTTGGTTAGGGCCTCTGCGATTAGTGGAGCGACTGAGACCACGCTTACGGGGCTGGGGACGCAGTCCGTGCCCACGATCCCGTCTGCGCCACTCTTTAAAATTTTTTCTTTTGCGTCTCCGATGAGGAGGGGGTGCACGCATGCAGCATACACTCTTCCAGCGCCTTGTTTCCTCACCCATTTAACTGACTCAACCATTGTTCCGCCACTGCTGATGATGTCATCAAATATGATCACATCCCTGTTTTTCACGGGCAAGGCTTTTTCTTCGATCGTTACCTTTCCAGTCACCTTGTCTCTCTGGGTCGATATGTAGTCGTATCCTCCCTTCAAGACGTCGTTTGCTTGCTTCGCCATATCTAACGCCCTTTTGCCCAGGGACAGGGAGAAAGCTCCGTTAAAGCCATGGGTTTTGAAGTACTCGGCTAAGAGCCCGATGGCTGACAAGTCCTCAACGGGCAGCCTGAAGGTCTTTAGGATTTCTGGGTTGTGAGAGTTCACGGTGATGACCCTGTCTACACCACAAGCCTCGAGCAGCGACACTATGGTTTTTGCGCTGAAAACCTCACCTGACCTAAAGCGCTTGTCTTGTCTCGCGTAGGCAAGATACGGGACAACCACGGTGATGGTTCTTGCATTTAGATCGTTTGCGTTATCCGCCATGAGAAAAAGCTGAACGAGACTTTCGTTTTGAGGAGGACTCGTCGTTTGAACAATTACGACGTCCTCGTTTTTTAGGTCACCATCGATTCGAATGTAAGACTCTCCATCTGGGAAACGCTTAAACTCAACAGAAACAGCCTCTACTCCTAGTAAATCGGCAATTTTTCGACCCAGCTCTTGTGACGCTGGACCCGGAATCACGATCATGCTTATTCCCCTCGTAATGCGAATGCTACGGTTTTCTTTTCTTATACTCCTCTATCAACTCCTTTGCTCTGTCCAGTCTCACCTTGCGCTCTTCCACCATCCTTTCCACGATTAGGTCGATTAGGTCTCCGGTTGCTCCAGCCATGATCGCCACGTTTCTGGCATGTAAAGACATGTGTCCTCTTTGGATGCCTTCATGAGCTAACGCCCTTAACGCGGCGAGGTTCTGAGCCAACCCAACCGCGGCCAGTACCTCGCCCAGCTCCGTGGCAGTCTTTACGCCTAGAATTTTTAAGGCAATTCTAGCTACTGGATGCACTCTTGTGACACCGCCAACGATTCCCACCGCCATAGGCAGCTCAATCGAACCCACGAGGTCACCGTCTTCGTTCTTCTCCCACACCGACAATGGGCTGTAATGACCTGATCTGGCGGCGTAGGCGTGGGCTCCTGCCTCCACAGCTCGGTGGTCGTTGCACGTGGCGATCACAACCGCGATTATGCCGTTCAATATTCCCTTGTTGTGGGTTGTGGCTCGATATGGGTCCGCCGCGGCGAAGGCGTATGCCTCCACGATGCCGTCGACGACCTCTTCTCCGCCTACTGCCTCCTTCGCTACCACGGTCCAAGCTCTCGCCAACCGTTTAGTAGCTAGGTTAGAGATGATTCTGAGGTATACTCGGCCGTGGGTTATCCTCTCAATCAGTGGAGCCACTGCCTCCGCCATAGTGTTTACGGCGTTTGCGCCCATCGCATCCCTGCAGTCCACGTGAAGCTCAGTGATGACCATGGGTCCCGTGCTCGCCTGTATCACCTTCACTTCCAGATCCTTGGCGCCTCCACCCACCGAAACCAGCATGGGGTCCTGCTCATTTGCCTTCTTGAGTATCTTGTCCTTCGCTGCTAAAATCGCCATCTTTGCTCCATACGGGTCCTTGATGCCCACGACTTGAACTTGCCCGATCATGACTGGCCCCGTGCTGCTGGTGAAGAAGCCACACCTTTCCCTCGCCATTTTCGCGGCGTGGCTGGCGGCCGCCACCACCGAAGGCTCTTCGATCGCCATGGGAATCAAGTAGTCTTTTCCGTTGATGAGAAAGTTGACAGCGATCCCCAGAGGTATGGGGATCGCTCCCACCACGTTCTCGATCATGCTGTCAGCTAGCTCCAACGGCAACGACCCCGTGGATTGAAGAACTGCGACTTCCTCGTCGGTTAAGCCCGCAAAATCCTTCACGACTTGCACCCTTTCTTTCGGGCCTAATTTATAAAACCCAGAGATTTGAGAAGACTTGCTCATAGGGAAGCACACCCATTCACTTTAGTTTACTAACCGCTGCAAAGCATATGAATTTAACTGCATTCCAGTCTTTTTAATAAATTCTTATGTTTATTTGCGTTTTCGGAAGAATTTGGCTTCGTCGTGTTCGCAAACGTGTTCAAAAAGCCCACCTCTAATAGTTGTGCTATCCCTTCTATTGTCTTAGCGACCCTTACGTGAAATTCGTCTGTGATGATCGCGAAAATCGCTGCTTCTAACAGCAGCAGAGGAAGACTGAGAGGGCTTTAGCCCTCCAAAACTTGAATGTTGGTTTCATGTATGCCCGGCACAGCCACAGAGCTTAGCTCAGCATTTAATCCGGGGTATATGCGCGAGAACTAAGCATTAAAAGTCTTATCTCTGCGTATAGGGGTTTGATTTTTGATGGTTTATGGTAATTTACATGTTGTCGTAACGCTAAGAATATAAGTCATAGCTAGATTCTATATTGAAGTTGGAGGGTTAAGCGTGGGCTACACGTATATTGATCTGGTTGTTAGGGGTAGGATCTCGAGGAGTGTTAGAGCTTTGGTGGACACGGGTTCAGCCTATGTGGTGATGGGTTCTAAGACTATTTCTGAGGTTGGGCTTCATGAAACGCCATTCGAGGTTGAGTTAACGCTTGCAGATAAGGGAAAGGTTAAAGCAAAGCTCTATCTGGCTGAGGTGGACGCTGAGGGTAGGAGGGGGCCAGTCTTCGTAGCGGAGCTGGATGTGCCCACGCCTATACTGGGAACATACGCTCTTGAAACCCTGGGTCTTAAGCCAAACCCGGTTACTGGCAAGATGGAGGTTGTGGGACCCGAGGGAGGATACCTGCTCTAACTTGAAAAAGGAAATGACTAAACGCGAGAGTTGATATCCTAAAATATTATCTCGTCCTCTTTGGTCAGTTGGTCATCCAAGCATTCCCAACAAAGACCATCGTACGACTCGTACTCTTCACAGACTAAACAACAGTATTTTTCTTCTTTCATTTTCCTTTCCTTCATGTTAGTCTATCATAAATAGAACATCCAGAAAAATACCTACAATAAACAAAATAGAAAAAGGGGATTTGTGGGGGATATGAAGCTTTTATGAGAATTTAACTGCATTACCAGAAAATGAACTTCAACCTATTATGATTAGGGATTCCTATGTGTCGAGAAGATTTAGACCGTATAAAATTTAGAAATTAGGTGAAGATGAATTATCGTCGGATGGTGGTTGCTAGTCCCCGCTGACACTGATCCTTCTGACGAGGGTCGGTGGTGTGAAGGTTAAGCTGAGCCTCTGAAGGTTTCCTTTGATGGCAACGGGATTTCTAAGTAGGTCCCGTATCCCCTCGACATGGGCGGCTCCGACAAGGGCAAGTATGCTGGGCTTTTTGTCTTCTCTCAAGTCTTGTGAGGTTATCCACGCCAGCCTCGCCGCCATCAGGGTGTTGCGCTCGTCAATCAAGACTCGCCAAACTGTTGGCGCTCTTCTTCGAAGCTCTTCCAGCCTCCTCTGGTACGAGTTTAGGACTCTGTCTTTGAAGCCCTCTTCCCACAGTTGCATCGCTTCGTCGTCTTCGTTGAAGAAGGGGACGTTTACGCGTGAAACCCAGGTCCATGTGGGAGGCGTTAACTGACGTATTCTTTGTCCCATCTCCTGCTCTGACATGTCGATGAGCCATATGTTGGCGTCCACGTTTCCTAAGGCTTCGGTGGCTCCGATAAACTCGCACTTGCTGGTGCAGGTTCCACGCTGGGGGCACGTGACGCAAGCGCTGTTGAGGATTCGAAATCGCTGTAGGTCGAGCTCGATGGCGAGGTCGCTGGGCTGTAGTTGTTGAACTGCTTGGTAGGCTTCGTAGAGGCTACGCCTCGTGAAGTGTGCGGTGCCCAGCAGGTTCACGTAATCGTTGTAGTCGACGTTGTAGATTTCGCCCTGCATGTTTGTCGCACCCTCACTCGATCTCTATCGTTTTCTTCTTTTCTTCCTCGATGGTCTTCTTGACTTTTGGAATCACTACCTCTAACACGCCGTTCTTGTAGTTCGCGGATGCCTTTTCAAATTCCACGTCTTTGGTGGGGAGGTCGATGAGTTTGTAGAAGTTTTTCGCCTTGACCTCTGCCTTCCCCTGCGTAACGTTAAGCTGTATATCGTTCTTATCGACTCCAGGCAACTCTACGTAAAGCTTCACGCAGTCCTTGTCTTCAAACACGTCGGCTAACGGCTCACGAACCTCATCTAAAGCATGCTTTGGGACCGTAAGAGGCTCGCCGAGCTGGAATCGGCCTTGAGCCACGTACCCTCTTACTCCGGGTTTGTCGATCGGCTTAACCTCCCACCCGCCCCGCAGCTTTCCACTTCGTATCGCCTTCTCGAACTCCTCCATTTCCTTGAACATCCTCTCTGCGAGCTTCTTGAAGTAGGAATCCACGTCGCTGAAGACATCGTCATGACCTGACATCGATTTTCACCTCCTCAAAACTCTTTTAACTCCTCTAGGGCCTGAAGCAGACGACTTAAAGCGAGGCTCAGCATCAAGAATCCAGCTTTTCCAAACTCGGAGCATCGATACTTACCGTCACGGGACTTGACCAATAGACCGCTTTCTCGCAGTTTTCGGGTGCTTTCCCAAACGATTTTCGGGTTCAAGTCTAGGTCCTTCATGAAGTCCACGAAGCCGAGCGTTAGGTCCTCGTCCTCAAACAGTCGCTTCATCATCTTTAGTCGAGTCTCATGTGACAAGGCATCGAAAAGCTTGGAGAATCGGTCAAACTCCCCTTCCAGGGAGGTTAACTCGGTTTCGAGGCGGTCCCTCGGCCAGTCCTCCATGGATAGGGGTACCTCGAAGAGAACCTCGTCGTCCTTTACCAACAGTAGTCGTAATTTCATACGCTGCGCCTCACTTACCATTTGGTAATATTTAAGCTTTCCTCTCCTCGTCCGAAGGATACGCTTAAATCTTTTAATATTCTCATATTAGAATAGTGATTTGTCGTGTCTGAAAAGGAATTAAACGGACATAAAGTCTGCGAGGCTGTGAGCGATTCCACTCGAACCGAGATTCTTCAGCAACTTATACGCTCGTATCCTAAGCCTCAAACCATCACAGACATCGAAAGGGCGCTCTCAAAACGCGTTTCTCCCACCACCATCTCCTTTCATCTACGCAAACTCCGCGAAGCCGGTCTCATCGCCACCAACGGACACAAGAGGGGTTTCCGAGCGATGCATCGAACCGTGGGCATCAAGGTTAATAACCACGGCGTGCGTGTGGAGGAGGTGAAGTAGCATGTCATTGAGAGAGGCTATGCTTTATGAGCAGCTGCCGGAAAACAAGGTACTCTGCAACCTGTGCGCGAGGAGATGCACGATACCTCAGGGGTCTGTCGGGTTCTGTTTGGTTAGGAAGAACGAGAAGGGTAGGCTGTATTCGCTAGTGTACGCGAAGGCTTGCTCCGCTTGTGTGGATCCGATCACCAAGAAGCCTCTGGCCCACTTCCACCCCGGCTCGTTGGTCATGTCCATCGCCACGGTGGGTTGCAACTTCCGCTGTCGTTTCTGCGACAACTGGGTGATCAGTCAAGAAAGGGAGATTAAGGGATATGACTTCCCGCCGGAGCAGTTGGTGAAGGCTACGAGGGATCATGGCTGCCAAGGCATAAGCTATACCTACACTGAGCCGACCATCTTCTTCGAGTATGCGTACGACACGGCGACGATAGCCCACGGCGTCGGGTTCTTCAACACCTTCGTCACGAACGGGTACATGACACCGGAGGCCGTTCGAACGATAGCGCCAGTCCTAGACGCTGCGACCGTCGATTTTAAAGGCGGCGCGGACCCAGAGTTTTACAAGAAGTTTTCAGGAGTTCCGTCGGTTGAGCCCATCTACGAGTCGCTGAGGGAAATGAGGAAGAACGACATACACGTGGAGGTCACCAACTTGGTTGTGCCGAAAATGGGGGACTCGATGGATAGGGTTCGAGAACTCGCCACGTGGATAAGGGACCATCTTGGAAAGGACACGCCGTTCCATCTGCTGAGGTTTCATCCTGACTACCGACTAACGGAGCTACCGTCAACACCCATATCGACACTAGAGCAAGCTTGCGACGTATCTCGTGAGGTGGGACTCCACTACGTGTATATTGGAAACGTGCCGGGGCACCGATATGAAAACACCTACTGCCCCAACTGCCGAGAGTTGGTAGTCAAGCGCTTCAGCTTCGAAATCGTAAAGTGGAGCCTAACCAAGGACATGCGCTGTCCAGCCTGCGGGCAAAGCGTCGCTATCAAGGGGCAACTACATCCCAGCGGCTTTTTATATCCCTACGCCTTAATTTAAGCAGTCCATTTTTCATTTTCTTAATTCTGCTGGCATCTCCTAAATGTCGTGTTGACGTGGAGAATTCTTAAATATTTAAGGGTCGTTTGGAATTCTCACTCGATCAGTGGGGGCTGATGAAATGTTGATGAGGTTGATGGCTTACGGCAGGAACATTCTGTTGCTGTCCGTTATCTTCGCACTAAGTTCCCTAGCTACCAACCTTATCTTCCCGCTCTGGCCCATATACATTAGTTTGCTCGGAGCGTCGATGACGGAGGTGGGCTACGTTTTCTCGATATCCTACGCTGTCGCTGCGGTGCTGCAGATACCAAGCGGAATAATTTCTGACAAGTACGGGAGAAAGAGGCTGCACGTCGTTGGAACTCTTGTAGGCGTTTTTCCACCATTATTATACACCTTTGCAAAGAGTTGGTCTGACTTGATCCCTTGGGTTATCCTCGCTGGCATCTCTATGGGCTTATATGCGCCCATTCGATGGTCCATTGTGGCAGACGATTCTACGGTTCAAACGCGAGCCATGGCGTACAGCTGGATTAATGTGGCGTGGCTGATGGGTCCCACAGTTGCGCCGTTGCTGGGAGGCGTAATGGCGGATGTGTATGGTATACAAACGCCTTTCCTTTGGTGTTTTGTGCTTATGGGTTTAACTTTTCCGTTGACTTTGTTGCTTCCAGAAACTAGAAGAAAAAGCTCGTTTAATCTTGCACATACCACTGTAGATGAGCCTACTTCGCCCACGCTTCTCTCGGTGATACTTATTTTCACGTTGATAAACGTGATACAGGGCATCGGCATCGGAATCTTCAGCCCCATCACCCCAGTTTTTGTGAAAGAGAGGTTTTCTCTCGACTTGACCTTTGTCGGTCTCCTCTACGCCGTAGGCTTCGGTCTTGCCTCCGTAGTGGTGCAGGTTCCTGGAGGTTGGTTGGCGGGCAGATATAGTAGAAAGAAAATATTGATGGTGACGTTTGCGCTTTCGGCTCCGTTCTTCAGCGTTTTTGCGTTATCCCAGAACATTGTAGAGCTGTTTGTCTTTATGTTCTTGTTGAATGTCATCCTTAATTTCTCTTGGCCAGCGTTTCAAGCCTTGTTGATGGACTTGACACCTCCTGCAAGATGGGGGCTTATGAACGGAATATCCGCCACCACGTTTTGGGCTGGAATGACAATGGGCTCAGCTGTCAGTGGGATTTTGTGGGACACGTTCGGCATGTTTATTCCATACTACGTTTCAGCCTTAGCCATATTTTTGTCGGCTGTCCCGGCGCTGTTTTTGAAAGAGCCGAGTCGTTCTATGTAGTGCTAGGATGCTCACGACATATAAGTAACGTTTTGACGCTTATTATCTTAGGATGAGCGGACATGTGGGCAGTCTGGAGACCTGACGCCGTAGCCGTCCTGAAGGACAAAAGGGCTAGGGTGAGTTTAGCTAGGTACTTCGATGTGATGCAAGACGATAAGCCAGCAAAGTTTCTCATTGCTAAAAAACTGCTCGCAGAATTCAGCAAGGAGGACTCGCTACCAAAACTATGGGAGATCCATGACCAGCTCACTGAGGATTTTTATCTTCTTGAGAAGGAGGTTGATCTTCGTCAAAAACGTCTAGAAGAGCTGGACAGTCCGGAAAAGTCGTACCTTGACCTAAAGACTGAGATATCAAGGCGCATTCTGGAGAGCTGTCACTTCTGCACCCGAAGGTGTGGCTTCAACCGACTGACCGTAGAGCTGGGATACTGCAAGTGTGGAACCCAGATCCTCGTCTCCACCATGTTTGAGCACATGGGTGAAGAACCAGAACTGGTCCCGTCTGGAACCATCTTCACGCTGGGCTGCTCCTTACGCTGCCGCCACTGTCAAAACTGGACGATATCGCAGTGGTATGAAAACGGCGAGATATACTCGCCTGAGCGACTGGCTAGGGCAGTGGAACGCCTACGGAAGGGTGGCTGCCGAAACGCCAACTTGGTGGGTGGGGAGCCGACGCCGTGGCTTCAGCAGTGGCTGGAAACGTTCCAGCGGGTGAGCGTGAACGTTCCGGTGGTTTGGAACTCCAACTCCTACTACAGCGAGGAAACCGCCAAGCTTCTCGCCGGGTTCGTGGACGTGTACCTCCTCGACTTTAAGTACGGGACGAACGAATGCTCCAAACGTATCTCGGACGCACCCCAATACTGGGAGGCCTGCACGCGGAACCACCTCTACGGCAAGAAATACGGAGAACTTCTCATCCGAGTTTTAGTCCTGCCCGAACATCTTGAATGCTGCACGAAGGTCATCTTAAACTGGATCGCCCAAAACCTCGGAACCTGGGTGAGAACCAACGTAATGTTTCAGTACCGACCTGAATGGAGGGCCCACGAAATCCCAGAACTACGAAGAAGGCTCACAAGGAGCGAAATGGAACGAGCCATCCAAATCGCTAAAGAAGCAGGACTAACCAACTTCATCACGTAGAAGCTCTCTTCTCTCTCCCCCTACCCCTCGGTCTTCTATATGCGGCAAATAGGAAACAAATATGATCTCAAAGCTGCCTCGTTTATCAACAATTTTGGAATAATTTTATTATATAACAATAGTTATAGATATAATTATGAGCAGGAAAATTATTTTGCTTGCTTTTATCTTATCGTTCTTAATAACACCTGCATTTATGGCGGATGTTTGGGCTTGGAGCAACGGCGGTTACAGTGCCGACCCCTCCAATCCGGATTATGGGACGCATGACTGGATAGCTCACCACGCTCTAGACTGGTTGCCCGACCAGGAGAAGCAGTATATCCTAGACAATCTTGCGGCTTACTTGTATGGAACAGAGTTGCCAGACAACAATCAGGCGGCAGACGGCATAGGCGACACCACGAAGCATCATATTTACTACTGGTCTAATGAAAACTTACAGGATGACGCCGCAGCAGTCCGAGCGTCTGAGGAATATTATGACACTCTGAAATTTCTTAAGGCTAAAGACTATGCGAAGGCTGCAAAAAACGCTGGAATAATGAGCCACTACATTGCAGACATGGCAGTTTTCAGTCACGTGATGGGCTCAGGCACAGACTGGGGAGCTGAAGTGCACCACAGCGATTATGAGACATACGTGAATGGGCGAACTTCAAGCTACAGTGCAGAGTTTAATTTTTATCTCTCTTTTGATGGTAGCCTCATTACAATCTCTGCTTATGATGCCGCAAAGAACCTTGCCTACGACACCACATTTGACGTTGATGGAGATTTGACTTGTGTCTGGATGGACCGAAACTACAATTGGGATAATCCATCGTTTAAAAATAGAGCAACCGAATCGCTTAATCTGGCTGTGAATTATATTACAGATGTTTTGCATACGCTTTATACCCAAGGACAAAATTCACAATCGACGACAGCTCATATAGTAATTAATGAAGTCGAACAGAATCCTCCAGGAACAGATGCGGGATACGAATGGATTGAGCTTTATAACCCAACATCAAACGTTGTAGATATCGGCGGCTGGACCGTGTCCACAACTACTGGAGTTACAGTTACCCTCAAAATTCCATCGGGGACTAGAATTACAGCTGGCGGATATTCCGTAGTGACATATGGTTCACAATGGTTGGATAATGAAGATGAATCTGTCATTTTGCGGGATTCTGGCGGTAATGAAGTAGATAGAACTCCTACTCTTAGTAATACAAATAATGATGGACGAAGTTGGCAACGATACCCAAATGGTCGAGATACGGACTCTTCTTCTGACTGGAGTTTCCGGACATCAACGAAGGGAGTTTCAAACGGAGGAGAAGCACCAGAACCAGGTATGGATAAAACGCCACCAACCACTACTGATAATTACGATGGCAAATGGCACAATACCGACTTCACTATAACCTTAACAGCCACTGACGACCTAAGTGGCGTAGACGAAACCTACTACAAAATCAACGACGAACCAACTAGAACCGTCAGCGCTGATGGACAGCCACTTATAACCACAGAAGACGCCAACAACAAGCTGGAATACTGGAGCGTAGACAATGCTGGCAACGAAGAGAGCCATCATATTTTAATTGGAATCAAATTAGACAAGACAGCTCCCGCAGCCAACGCTGGCGTAGACCAAACCGCTAACGAAGACACGGTGGTAACCTTTGACGGCTCCGCCTCTCAAGACGAGAACGGCATCGCAACCTACACATGGACTTTCATCGACGCGACTCCACAAACCTTGAGCGGCAAGAATCCAACATACACCTTTGCAACCCCAGGAACATACATAATCACTCTAAAAGTAACCGATCCATCAGGCAACTACGCAACCGACACCGTAATAATTACTGTGCTTGACGTGACAAAACCAATAGCCAATGCGGGTTCAGACCGAACAGTCAATGAAGATACACCCATAACTTTGGATGGCTCCGCCTCTTCAGACAACGTTGGCATAACAGCCTACACATGGACGTTCACAGACGTGACAACCAAGACATTAACCGGAGAAAAACCAACCTACACCTTTAACATGCCAGGCGTATACACTATCACGCTAAACGTAACAGACGCAACTGGAAACTGGGCAACAGACACAATAGTCATAACGGTTGCAGACGTTACCAAGCCCGTCGCAAATGCTGGACAAGACAAAACAGTAAACGTGGGCACAACTGTGTCGTTTGACGCTAGTGGCTCTAGCGACAACGTGGGCATCGTCAGCTATGAGTGGGACTTTGGAGACGGAACCATGGGAATCGGCGCAACAACAACCCACACCTACACAAAACCAGGAACTTACACTGTCACGCTCATGGTGAGAGACAAGGCAGGCAACAGCGTCACGGATACGATGACCGTTACCATTCAGGAAGTTGCTGCTCCCGCTCCTATCCCCTGGTGGACTATCGGTGTTATAGTGGCGGTGGGGACAGCTATTGCGTTGACGGCTCTACGGCTGCTTAGACACAAAACCTAGTATTCTGCGGACCAAAAGGTATTTTTCATGCTTCCTTCTCACATCTAACAGAGATGACGAAAGAAGGCGGACTGGAGATGCCGTATTGTCCTGAATGTGGCGGCGAAATGCAGTACCTTTCCATGACAAAACGCTATGTGTGTAGGAGTTGTGGGCTCTCAGTCACGCATCAGGAACTCATTGAGCTGCGACAACAACTACGCCCGAGGGTTGAGTCGGAAGAGGAGCAGCGCCAGAAGGAACGGAGAGAATACTTGAAGTGGTGGCTTAGCAAGAAAAAGTAGCGGAACACGACGCATAGCGTTGAACCACATGTATAGGTAACGGGCTCTTTTAACATAACCTATCAGAGCGAACAGTTATTATTTACACGACCCTAATACTATTAAGCTTCTAAATGGCTGGATGGTTGAAATGAGGCCGTTGATAGAAATCATCTGTGTTGGAAACGAGCTTCTCATCGGAAAAACCCTAAACACTAACGCCCAGTGGCTTGCCAAAAGAATCACCTCGCTGGGGCTGAGCGTACGCCGCATCACCACCGTAGGCGACGAGGTTGAGGAAATATCCAGCGCCGTTCGAGAGGCCATTCAACGTAAGCCCAGCTTCGTCATCACTACAGGAGGCTTGGGCCCAACCTTCGACGACAAAACCCTGGAGGGCATCGCCAAAGCACTGCAGCGCCAGCTAGAAATTCATGACCAAGCCTTGAAGATGCTGGAAGAAAAATATCGCAGGTTTGTGGAAGAAGGGCGGATGGAGAAGCTGGAGCTAACTCCTCCTCGTGTGAAGATGGCGAGGCTTCCGAAGGGAGCCGAGCCCCTCTTCAACCCTGTCGGAACCGCGCCCGGGGTAGTCGTGAAACACAACGAAACAACCATCGTAGCGCTGCCAGGGGTTCCTCCTGAAATGAAGGCCATATTTGAGGAATCCCTTGTGCCTATCCTTAAAAAAGCTGCGGGCAAAGTCACCTTCTTCGAAACCAGCATAGACGTGACCGGATGTATGGAATCGGCCATCGCTCCCCTGATCGAACGGGTGATGCACGACAACCCCTACGTATACATAAAATCCCACCCAAAGTTCGAGGAAAAAATTCCCCATCTAGAGCTCCATCTCTCCACCACTGCTGAAGAATCCAAGACGGCTAGAAAACTCGTCGGTACGGCCCTCATTCAACTGTCCGAAATGATTCAAGAAAAGGGTGGAAAGATCAAGCCCTCAAAGCGAAGCGTTAAATAGGCAACGGGTCAAGGCTTTCCACGCTGGTTTTAGGCAGTCATGTCGAAACCTACTAAAGGTCTGTTTGTCTTTTACGTCTATGGTTTGCTTAGATAGGCCCAAAGTACCAGCATAATCATTGTTAATATGGAGCCAACAAGCCCTGACACGATCCACTCAGCTCGAAAGATTTCAGGCAGAATTTTCAACAGTATCGGGAAGGCCGTGCGGTAAACAAGGTTTACCACCACTCCAGCCACAAATCCTAGCAACGCGAATAATGCAAAAGCTTTTATTCTACCCATTTGCACCACCTTACTCTTAAAATCCCAGCTTCAGCTTTTAATTCTAACTTACAATATCTTGTTATTAAGGGCAGGTTATGCGCAGCTTGTTTACATGTGAAAATCTAAATAAAGGATGTGGTAAAAAGGAAAATACTTGCTGCGTATATACGGCAGTGTTTCAAGCATATTAATAACGCAATAATGCGTTTAACAACTCCCTCCCTCAAGAGGGATGTTGGATGTCCGAGAAGTTTGTTAAAAAATGGGGAGAAACCGGGGAGTATCAACCGCCCTTCACCACAAGGGTCAAGGAGGCAGTTCGACCTCCGGGTCCGTTGAAACCACGCCTCGACTTTGCGATTAGGCGCATTGAGGTGCAAGTTCAAAGACTGGACCAAGCAGCCGACCGCTTCTCAGAACGCGACAAGTCCATCTTCGCGCGAATCGTTGAGGCCTACTCAAAGCATGATACGCCGCGCGCCAACGCCTATGCCAACGAGTTGGCTGAGATACGGAAAATGGAAAAAACGATAGCTCAAGCAAGACTCGCCCTCGAACAAATTGTCCTTAGGCTAAAGACGGTTACAGAGCTTGGCGATGCCATGAGCGTGCTTGCTCCAGTGGTGGGAGTGTTGCGCAGCATAAGAACCGGAATAGCGGGTATTTTGCCCGACGCTGGAAGAGAGCTGGAACAAATCGGGACAATGCTCAGTGGAATAATAATGGAAGCTGGGCAAAGCACAGGGTTTACCCTAAACTTTGAGGCTACAAACGAGGATGCCCAGAGAATTCTAAGCGAAGCAGCCACCGTTGCGGAACAAAGGATGAAGGATAAGTTCCCAGAGTTGCCCGCTGGCATACCAGCAGTAAGTGAAAAGGCTCAAACCCAAACCTAGCGGCTTATGAAAACACATGCACCCATAAAATAAAAGTAAGGTTTTCCTTTCCCAACTACGCCATATACATGAATTAGTAGGTCAGAGCCTATCTCTCATCGAAAAACTTTTTACTCTTGTCCAACAACTTTTTTGTTGGTTGCGATGAGGGACCGCAGGCTAGACGCTGAAACCAGATGATGGACAATCCGGGTGCCCAAGCAACCGCTAAAAGCAGATAAGCAATCGTAATGAATTTTATTAAGGCTACATAGTTTATACGAAGGGGGTGTCTCAAACGTTCATCGTGTTTATGATCGGAACAGCGGGTTCGGGAAAATCTCTACTCACCGCTGCGTTCGCCGACTGGCTAAAGATTGGAAAACAAAATGTAGCCGTCGTGAACTTAGATCCGGGAGCCCTAACCTTGCCGTATACGCCTGAAGTTGACGTCCGAGACTACATCAACGTTGAAGAGCTTATGGAAAGGTATGGGCTCGGACCAAATGGCGCATTAGTGATGGCGGCGGATTTAATCGCGGAAGAAACAGAAAGCCTTGGGAAAGAGATTGAAAATTTCAACCCAGACATAGTGATTGTGGACACGCCTGGGCAGATGGAACTCTTCGCCTTTCGAGCCAGCGGACCCTACATCGCCAGCGAGCTAACCAAGGAGCTCAAAGCCATCGTCTACTTGTTCGATTCAGTTTTCTCCGCAAATCCCCTCAACTACGTTTCGAACCTGTTCCTCTCAGCCGCTGTGTACAACCGCTTTTTCATCCCACAAGTGCATGTGTTGTCCAAATGCGACCTTCTTCCGCCAGACGACATCAATCGCATAGTAGACTGGTCCGCCAGTCCTAAGGCTTTAGAAATGGCCATTGAAGAAAAGCTGAGTGGGACGAGGCGCTTGCTCAGCCGAGACATGATGCACGCCATTTACCGGCTAGGGCTGAGGTTTCTCTTGACACCCGTGTCTGCAAAAACCAACGAGGGGATGATAAGCTTCAGTGCCGCACTCGAGCGCGTCTTTACAGGAGGAGAAAAGTTCACGCTTTAGCTTTTCTTAGAAGACCTTCATAAGGATCCAGTACAAGAGAGCCGTAGCCACGAGACTTGGGATGGACGCTCCAAGCCAAGGAACGTAGTAGACGACGCTGTAGTAGATGAGGACCCCGATAGCCCAGGCGGTGACCGCTCTGACGTTTATCCCCTTCCAGTACCAGTAGGCTCCTTTAACCTTGTACATTTCCTCCATATTGTACTGCTTTCCTTTGACGATGAAGTAGTCCATGAAGATTACTCCGAAGAGGGGACAGAACACAGCACCTATCCATAACAAGAACCACTCATACTTCACGATGGGTATAAATGCAGCTAGAACTGCGCACACGAGGCCGACAACAACTATCAACCTTCGTTGGCCCACTTTCAGCGACACGTTTTGAACGGAAACGACCGCCGAGTAGATGTCAGCCCAACCGTTGTCGATTTCATAGATCAGAATTAGCAAAATCGCTAGGACCCCCATGTAAACGAGAGCTATCGCAGAGACCACGTCAGCGGTGCCCATGGCAAGGATGAGGATGGCCCCTACACCATATCCTGAAACATTGCCAAGAATATACCCGATGTAAGTGCCCCAGAAGCCCTCCCTGCTTGTGCGGGCGAACCTGTTATAATCCGCTATTAAAGGCATCCAAGATATTGGCATCGCGATGGTGATGTCGATAGCTAGAGGAAGCGCCAGCCCTCCTTGAGCAGGCATAGCCACCAACTCACCAAAGCTACGTGTTGTCAACGCCCAGTAGGCTATCCAGATGGTGGACCCGTACAGAACCCAGACTGCAAACTTCTCCAGCCACTGTCGGATGACCATGAGGGGCCCCGCTATCCCCATAGCCACGCACAGGAGGGCAACGACGACGATCCATACGTAGAGGTTAGAGTAATTGAAAACAGCTTTAGTCACGGCGTCGACAGCTGCAGCCATCACCTCTATCTCGAGGGTGGCCCACCCAATTAGTTGAATGATGTTTAGAACACTGGGGAAGTAGGATCCTCGTATCCCGAAGGAAGGTCTCAGTGTAACCATGCTTGGAACAGCGTTGTCGCTTCCGATAACTCCTGCGACTGCGAGAGGCAAACTTCCCACGACACTTCCAACCACGATGGCGATCAGAGCCGTTGTAAGGTCTAGAGAGGGTACGAGGAGAGCTCCAGCCCAAAATACGAGAAGACCCTTCCCCAAACTAGTCCACAGCACGAAATAGTCGATCGACCGTAAGTAACGATGAGCTGAGTCGACGGGTTCGATTCCCCATTCAGGCGGCATCCGAACCTTCAACTTCTCTCTTAATCCCACACTCACTCATCCCGCTCAGTTTCATCGTCTGCTATAATTCAGAGAGTAAGAATGTTTCAAAACTATTAAATTATTTTCGCAGGCATTTGGTTTAACCGCAATTATCCGCGAGGGTCCAAGCGGCTGCTAATGCCCCATACTCTGCCTTCTCCCACGTATCTGCGCTTCCAATCACGATCGCGTCGTTCTCCTCCGGCTCCAGCAGCTTGGTAATCTGATGAAAGTCGCTAGGGAAGTCTTGAGCTACGTTTACGCTAGTCGGCCAGCCTGGTAATAGCAGTGTTTGGTTCTTAAAAACGAGGGTGGTCGCCCCCTTCGCTCTCACCATGATCGCTGCGTCCCGCTGATCCATCCCCAATTTAACCTTATCTCCACAACCCCTAATCCGCATCGCCACGTTGCAGGCAGCCAGCGTTAGCTCACTTGGTTGTTCCAGCCTAACCTTTCTTGGAAAGATGGACCGAAACTCCTCCCATACCCTTTCTCCCTCTTTTGTAAGCGAGCAGCCCGGCTTAGATATGTCGATCAGTCCAGTGGTCTTCAAACGGTTAATTAATGTGCGGGCTACTCCCTCGCCAGTTTTCAGCTTCTCGGAGATCTTACCCCTGCCAATTGGACCCTCCTCCGCGATCAACTCCAGCGCCTTTGTCAAGTGAAAAACGGAGAAAGATGGGTAGGGTCCCGGAGCCCTCTCCTCTAACAACCTTTCTAAAAACTTCTTCACAGTCATGGTTTCCACAATAGAATAATTGTGGCATTCCCTTTTATCCTTATCAACGACCCCTCGATTGTTAACATGTCTTCTGTGCGGTAAAATCTACGGATACTCCTGTTTTTAAGCGTATGCAGAAAATTGAACGAGCCACCAGCCACAACAAAAAACTTAATTGATGCCTCGGTAATGAAATCATGCGGGCCCGTAGCTCAGCAAGGATAGAGCCCAAACCGCGCCTAAAGCACCGGGCTTTTAAGCTGGAAGAAACCCGGGGGTCGGGGGTTCAATTCCCCCCGGGCCCGCCAAAATTAAACGACATAAACTACTGTGAGAAGGGCTACAAAAGCGTAGTGAAGTGGGAAACAAATAGGACCTTGAAGTTTTAAACTCTCAGGTCCTTTATAAAAATCAACCATTCAAACAGAGATATGAGTCCCAGAACCAACTGAAAGCTAATTTAATAAATTACTAGAGACTAATACAGCTAATCAGGAGGAAGAAAATTGTCGAACCATTCACTTGCAATAATTGTTGCCGTTAACCCCAAACAGTTTTCGGGTTACCCTGAACAGGCTGATAGAGCAAACATCGAGCTTCATCAGAAACATATTGACAAGACTGGAGCCGTCTACTGGTGCGTGCCCTCTCCAAGTTATGGAACCCCTTCTTGGTTAGATGAAGTTAGGGTTGGATATTTTTCTCAGGGCATACATAATGTGACACATAGGTTTGAAATAATAAGCATCAAACAATGGCGAGACTTTAGTGAAGATGAGAAGAAAACCGAAGAACAATATGTAGTGGGTTCTAGGAGAAACATTTGGAGAAATCCAGCCTATTATGGACCAAGAACAGAAATGAAGGGACTGAGTATGATTTGGATTAAAACCAAAAAAATAAACGAGTTGTCCCAACCGCGAAAATGTAACGAATTTACTAAGGCTTTAACAAATAAAGGTGAACCTTTAAGATTCATTCGAAACTATGCCATTGTATTTGATCCAAGTTTTCACTGAATGGGGTTTTGATGCAAGAACTAAGATTAACACTGCCTATTCGTTGTAAGGGAACAATATTTGACGTTGAAACGACTGGTTTAGCGCCTTCGATCGGCGAATTAATCACGATCGGATATGTTTCTGGGTCTAAGCTACGAATTATCCAAAGAGACGACAGAAATGGCTCTGAAAAGAACAGGATTAGCGAAATAGCCGAGAGCTTAACAGTTCTTCCCCACCCATATATGGCCTATAATAAGATTTTTGAGCAAAGGTGGCTGCCATTTGAAATAGATATTGATTTGTGGGAAAATTGGAAAAGATTAGCAACAGAAGTTGGCGCCAAATACCCCAAGCTCAAGGAGTTGGTTCCTCCCTTGCTTAACTATTTTGGGATTACACGCGGAGAGATTCCGTCCTTGTGGAAAAAATATGTTGAAGAGGGTGACAAGGACGCTTTAGTTGAGATCGTAGCTCACAACCTTGATGATCTAATAAGAAGCCACTACCTATATGTTTGTAACGAAATATTGTTTACGCGGAAAGAGAAAAAAATGAAAAGAATTTAGGGATTCGAACAAAAATGAGCCATTTAATCTTGCGAGGAAGGGCATATTACATTAGTATCTCACTATGGGGAATTTAAACGGGGATTTGAATCTACGCGGGCCCGCCACGAATTGAGATAAACATTCAGGTTGCTGTTTGTGACCTAAACTTAATTTATGCCTTATGATCTAATTAGTCATCGAAACGCTTTGAGAAAAATTACCTCTATAACTCTTCCGCAATTATCTTCGCTTATGCTAAGTTATGAAACTGGTTTTAGCATTGCTGATGGCGGTTTGTATTATCGCAGAAGGAAAGCCAGCACAGATTATTGTGTTTATTATTATGGGCATATTTATGATGAGCTTCCTTTCTTTGAGAAGGTCATTATCCCAATTTTAAAAGATTTGTATGGAATTTCAGCGCGTGTTACGAAACGTCCAGAAAAAGGACTATGTCAGATAGTAATCTATTCAAAGGGATTGTTTACATTCAAACATGAAGTAATAGGTTTACCGGTTGGCTTTGGAAACAAGATTGAAAAAATGCCCGTTTCTTTAATCTCTCAAGGTGAGGAACAGCTTATTGAACTTATTAGTGGACTCTTCGATGGAGAGGCTAGTTTAACATTTCTTAAAAGAGGCTCCGAAGTCCGCTATTATCCGAGGATAAAATTCGAAATGAGTAATAGAGGTCTAGTACATGAGGTGGCACATTCGCTGAGAAACCTCGAAATTAACGTGACAAATGTTTATGAGCGGAGAAAATTAGATAAGAGAACAAGGCATACTTACGTTACGTGGTATTTCAATGTTAACGGAAAAGAAAATTGTAGTGAACTGTTCAACATCCTCCACTTAAGAAATCCAAAACATATCGAAAAATACAAATTTTGGAAAAAACATGAGTCTCCTTCAAGATGAAAACCGAACATCATCGACTGCAAATAATATTTCTTAGTTCAATTCCCGGCGGGCCCGCCACTGTTTTGGTGTTGCTTTCTGTAGAGGGGTGGGGAGCTTGAGGTCTTAAAGTTTATAGTCTTATAACGGGTTAGAGTTACTCGAGTTTGGTGGAGGCTGATGGTGTTATGGGTTTAGAGGTCTTGTATCTTTCTAGGGAAAATGTCGAGGAAGCCGGGTTAACGATGGCTGAGATCATTGACATCGTGGAGGAGGTCCTTCGGGAGAAGGGTGAGGGGAGGGTGGAGATGCCTCCGAAGCCGGGGGTTCATCCCAAGACTGATGCGTTTATCCACGCAATGCCTGCGTTTCTACCTAGGCTAAAGGCGGCTGGCATGAAGTGGGTGAGCGGTTTTCCTGAAAACTACCGATACAGTTTACCCTACATCATGGGCGTCATCGTCTTGAACGACGTGGAAACGGGTGCGCCGATTTGCATCATGGACGCTGCTTGGGTTACCGCTAAACGAACCGGAGCCGCTACGGCAGTGGCTGCGAAGTATTTAGCTAGGAGGGACTCGAGGGTTTTCGGAATTTTAGGCTGCGGTGTTGAGGGTAGAAGCAACCTTGAAGCCGTTTTCACCGCCTTTGAAGGCTTGGAGGAGGTTAGGGCTTACGACATTAGCGAGGAGAGTCTGACGAGGTATGTCTCGGAGATGACGCAGAAATGTGGCTTGAGCGTTGTACCCGTCGATTCTCCTAGGAAGGCGGTGGAGGGATGCGACATCGTCGTGACGGCAGGCCCTATATTGAAGCATCCTAAGCCTGTGATCGAGGCTTCGTGGTTTAAGGACGGGGGTTTCGCTTGTCCCATAGACTTTGACTCCTACTGGAAGCCCGAGGCAATGCACTCCATGAACAAGTTCTGCACCGACGACCTCGAGCAGCTCCTCTACTATCGGTCGGTGGGCTACTTCCAAGACATACCCAGTGTCCACGCCGACCTAGGAGAGCTCGTCACCGGAAGAAAGGCGGGGAGAGAACACGATCTAGAACGAACCATTTCCATGAACCTCGGCCTCGCCATCGAAGACATGGCCACCGCCATGAAAATCTACGAAAAAGCGAAAAACAAAGGAGTCGGAACCTGGCTAAAACTATAATCCGCTCACTCAAATCAGATCACCCCCGGCGCTAACATGAAAAACTTAAGTAGAGCCATGTTTTCATAATGAAGCTTGGCGCCTTGAAGCCGGCTGCCCTGGTAGTATAGTCCGGTCACAGGGAGACTGTTCTCCTCAATGCCGGAATAGTATAAGCGGCTGTCGCCCGCTAGACATCGCATAGCTTATTGCTGTGCGAATAGAGCCGGGTTCAAATCCCGGCCAGGGCGCCAACACAAACTTCAAATCATTCATTATTAAACAGTCTAAAATAGAGAACGTTGGATTAAAAATGAAAAAGACAAGTAAAAATGATTTTCGTCATTCTCGCAGAAAACTTCGCCCAGAAGATTTTGCAGTAGGGCCAAAAGAGGAGCCTCCTCCCTCTGACCTAATAGACAAAGATACGTGGACTGGAATTACTAGCCTTCCGGACGATGTGAGTCTCCGCACTTCTGACCATTATGGTTCACTTCTTAAAAACTACTGGGATCTTTGGGATGAATGGATTTGTATGAGTGGGGCTTTGCAAAAAGCTGCAAAGAATCAAACTTCACCCATCGACCATGCCGCACTTAATGCTATCGATGAACTTCAAGGCTCAATTTATAATGCCCTCGTAGGATTTTATCGTTTGGCATTTTCTTCATTGCGAAACGTCCTTGAACACATGACTATTGGACTCAACCTTACGCTTGCTGGCGACCAAAAAACATTTTCAGCTTGGCTTAGAGGAGATTGCGAATTGAGATTTAGGTGGGCTGCAGATAACGCTCCACAAAATCCCCCCATTAGTAAACTAGAACACTATCTTATGAACTGTCTAGGTGATAACCTATTTCGACAAAAGACACAAAACCTGAGTGGGGGCTTCGCACGCAGGTTGTTCAGTGAATTGAGTGATTTTACTCATGGTGGTCCAGCGTCCACAAATGTTGCTTTGTGGCAAGGTAGTAACGGTCCGATTTTTGTTCCGCAAGCCTTTGAAAAATGGGCTGGGACCTTTGCGAAGACATATGCGCTAGGGGTGTTAGAGGCGAAACTTGCTCAACTAACTGTCACTACACTTGCATTTGGCTCAAAACTATCTATTCGAGACCTCTTTGAACAAGCGGTGAAAATGGTTCCAACAGGGGAAGATGGAGTAACCATCTTCAAGGAAGTGCTAAACTTAAAGTCTTTATGGTAATAACCGCTGTGGGACCTTTATCAAAAACGGATTTGAGCAGTAGACAAACTCAGCCAGAGCGCCACATCCATTGAACCTGGGTCACCAAAAAGAGCGTTGTTTTTCTCCTTTTCTTGGGTTATTTACTTTGATACAAGTGAGGGCGAGGGTATCTCAGGTTGTAAATAAAAGGATTAATTTTATCTTAGGTTAGAAACGTGCATTTGTTTACTTTGCTTATCCAGAATTAAATTAGAAGAGGTAGTCCCTTCTTCGTTGTGCTATCAGATATCAAATGGCTTCCATAAGCAGCAGACAGTATCAACACGAATAGTTTTTGGTCTTCACTAAGTTGTGAGGACTGCCAGGCTTTTAGATTACCATAACCAAGTAAAAACAACAAAACTGCGCTGTGAAAGAAACTTCTATGATTAGGATTGGTCGCGGGTTCAATTACGTCTGGCGCCAGCCCAACCAGTCCTCCTACAACCATGGATCCTAGCGCGCCTTGTAAAGTAGGAGTTTCCTCTTTCAACCGCTTGTATAAACCATAGATACCCAAGCCTGCTAGTGCGCCTATAAGGAAGTGTTCCAAACGGGTTTGCATAAAATCACCCCTAAAATTCTCATTTTCCACCCAAAATCTGAGCCAACGCAGCAACACCAAGCAATAATATGAAGAATCCGATTAAGTTTCCGAGAGCCGTCTCCGCCTGTCTTTGCGCTCTCAGATCAGCAAGGAAACCCCCTACTATTTTATCAACAAGCTCGCTTCTTGACGAAGCCGCTCCATTAGCCACCAGAGCATCAAGCGCATTAAGGTGTTCGCTCCGCAGTGTTAACAACACCTTTGAAGTTTCCGACATTCTAATCCATCTCTATTTATTAGAAATAAATGGATATACATAGATATAAGCATTTTGGAACTGTCTGGAATACTCTTCTCTATGTATTGTGGTCTATGACAGGCATCACTTATTGTAACTCTAAATTAAGGTATACCTCATCTCTGTCTCTCCGCATCTCTCGATATGTCGGCCAGGGCGCCACCACCTCAAAGCTATGAGAAATGTTGAACTTTCACAGAACATATTTTATTTCCATGAATCTTCATTTTAGCTGAAGGAATATGTGCAACATGGTTCGCTTTCTTTAGATTAGCTTCATTTCTTTTAGCTTCTTGATGCCTTCAAGAGTAATACTGTAGGTCATTTCTCCTCTGGTTGGATGTTTAATAGCATATCTTGATGGGTGACGGATAAGCTCGTCGAGTGCCTCACCAGCAAATCCCCTTAGATCCTTTCGGAAATGGGCTTGAACTGCACGCTTAGGAACATGAGCATGTATGCTTCCCTTTGTTGCCTCATAAAGAGCTAAAAGGACCGCGATCTGTTCTTGCGTCAGTGGTCTCTCAGACATAAGGATCAACCGATACATTAGTGTTTATTACTTAGTAAATTACTACAAAAACATATATATTTGTCGTAGCTCTCTAAAAATTGCGTAGGAGTTATACGTATAAAATTGCGCTTAAGATTGCGTACAATCCATAACAATAAGAGAAGGAGGAAATGAGTAAAGATGGCGAAGGAAGGATTCGGTCGGATTAAGTTCTTTCAGAAATCAGGCGCTAGGTTGTATATTCCAGAAAAAGTCATTAGAGACTCTGGATTCCCGTTTAAGGATAGAGATATCGTCAAGATAGAGATCAGGAGCAATTCTTTAACATTGAGATCGGTTGAATGGTGGGAAATGCTAGACTGGAAAACCATGCCCGAAGCCTTCCTTCGGCTACCCGAAGAGATAAAGGAGAAAATCAAGCAAGCTGACCTAATCTAAAATCATATTTCCTCGTTAGCTTAACATAACATCTCTGAATAACTGAAGAAAAAATTATTGTCTATCTCTGAAACTCTAAATTACATTCTTCTCTAAACATAAGTATACCCCTCCGTCTTTGTCTATGTGCCTGAATACTCATTGTAATGACATTCCCGGCCAGGGCGCCACACCTTTGAAACCCGAGTTAAGAGGCTGTCTTCGCCCCTGACCTCATCATATACATGCCTACGAATACGAACACGACGCCGCCCACAATCAACGGTACCAAGCCCTTAAAGAATTCGACGCGACTCGGCGGGTACATGACAACCGCCACCATCCAAAAGACGCCGAAAAGAAGCACCGAAGCCAGACTGAGAAGAATCAAACCGACCCAAAAAACCGTGGTCTTTTCACCCTCAAACACGCGCAGTCCCCAAACACCATTCCTTCATGAAAGATAAATCAATTTCGGCTCCTCCCTACCTTCAGAGCCCAAAACAAACCAGTCCTTTGATTATTTGTTAAAGAGATATCCCTTCTTATTCGTGAAGTTTGGCAGAGATACTTCGTACCATTATCCACCGAGATTGTTTTGCTATTGCTTAATAAGTCCTATTCCGTCATCGTGGACTATGATTATGGTAAAATCCTTGAAGGCCTTTGGAGAGGTTACTTCTTCTTTTTCCCCTTTTTACAGAAAACTTTCTATGCTATTATTTTTCTCTCTAGTTTGGGAATGATTATTTTTAGAGCATCTGCTAATCTCTTTCGCCTTCCTTCATGTTCAAGCAACCTATTCTCTTTCCATGCAGAATGTTCTATCTCTGTGAAAACTTCATCCATTTTCTTCAGGGGCTCTAACTTATAGCCCTCTAAGAGCACTTCAATTGCTGGGCTTTCTAAGTCAACACCAGCTTCTTGGAACAATTTTAATGGATTCACTCTTTTCAAGATGGCACTTATAAATCCAATACTTTTTATCGTCATTTGGTGGTCCTTAAGGTAAAGAAGACCCTTCGAGGATCTGTAAAGTTTATACCTGAGCACGCTTCCCTAAGTTTAGGAAATGCAATATCATAGACTGCTCTTTCTGCTCTTTGAAGTGCGTCACGATACTCCACAAGATCATCATATATCCGAGAGACTTTATTCCTTAGCTCATCCTCAGAAAGGCGAAATAAAAAGTGTTCCATTACCTTTTCTATGTCCTTCATAGGATTCTTGTCGTATGTGCCCTCATCTGGGCTTCTGATATCTTCAAGCCGCTCAAGAATTTGATTCATAGCTCGGAATAAAGGTCCATAAACCGTATCTCTCATCAGAATCTCATGCTCTCTAGAGATTCTCCGCTTCTCGGACTCAACCTGAAGCCTGTGCTGAATCAAGTAAGTAGAGAAAGAGCCTGCCAAGAAGGAGAACATTAATTGAATAAAACCTATGCTCCAAAGATATCCCAAAACGACAGCAACTGTTGAAACAATTGCACCTATTCCGCTAACCACATCTTCCTTTTCCAAGTCAAACCACACTCTTTACTAGGAGAATAAGTTACCAAATAACATTTTTCTATTACTCTTAAGATGAATAGGAAAAATAACTTAAAAAATATTCTTAGTCTGATTCAGTTCTTATAGATGCTTGAAGATGTAAGGTTAAGGACATAATTTATGACAAATATTATGAGATAGAAAACAGAATAGGCTCTTTATTCCCACAATTCTAATCAGTTCTTTTGGTTCTGCTATAACTTTTCCATATTTCTCACATCTCGATATTTCTAGGGATTCATACATAGGAATATAAGCCTTGACTTTAGGCTCTGGAGAAGGTTGCTCAATGAAAATCTTGTTAACTGGAACACTATTCCAATGACCACAGTTAGAACATTTTATTCTAAGGCTTGTTTTTATCAAATTTACTATTTCCATTTCTTTTCAAGTTGCATTAAAAATTTAAAGAGGAAATGTTCTATTTATAATAAAAGAACATAATGTTTAGTAAAAGAAGAGAAGGTAAATAAATTGGCTACCATAGGGGAAATACAAAGAAAAATTGAAAGAGGAGTGGCTAGAGACCTCCGTTCTCTAAAAGGAAAACGAGCTAAACCAACAATTCCAAAGCATGTGAGAGATGAAGTTTGGCGTAGATATATTGGAATGGACAAAGCAGAAGGCAAGTGTTACGTTTGCGGAAGAACAATTCACATTACTGACTTTGAAGTGGGTCATAATAGGGCAGTTTCCAAAGGAGGCTCTGATAAAGTCACTAATTTGAGACCTATATGTAAAGGTTGCAATCGTTCTATGGGAACCATGTCAATTGAAGCTTTCAAAAGAAAATACTTCTTAAAATCTAAAAAGAAGACTGCAAGGAAAATTAAACGGAAAAGACCTAAAACACCTTTAGAAAGATTAACAAAGCAAGTTAGAAAGGATTTTCTAGGCTAAGTTGAGATTAAATGCTTAGGAGAATAAGAAAGACAGAAAGAACCAAAGAATCAAGGATCAGTGCTTAATGGTATAATTTCTATGTTTAGAGCAACCGCATAAGCTGTAAGGTCTACTGGACTAAGTTCTGTTCTTGGAGCTATGAAAATTATTCCCTTCTGAGCATTGTATGCTTTTTTGTATTCAATTACTTGATCCACATCCGATTTCTCTAATCTTTCAACCCATTTAGCATCTATGACATATCGTTGAGTACCTTTATACACAAAATAATCAACTCGATATTCTCCAAGTGGTTTTTGTGGTTCTATTTTCCAACTTGCACTTTCAGGATAAAGATACTTTATTTCCCTACCTACTAAATCTTGAAATTCTTGCCATGACCTAGCCATAATTCTATGTCTCCTATAGTCTTATCTTTTTCGTGCTTCTAGAATTATTTAATGTAACTTAGGTTTATCTTCCTCAATTCCTTTGTAGTTTCTTCAGTTTTTTCTCTTTGTTTTTTAATCTGTTCTATAAGGTTATCCCATGTTTTATCAAATTCTAATGCATAATTCTCTAACGCTGAAACATATAAAACAAGAATTTCCATAAGTTCAGTTTGGCTTTTTCTAGTTTCCATTTCCATATTGAAACTTGCTTCTTGCTGAATGTGTCGAATTTTTTCCAATTTGCTTATTGCCTCTAGTCGCTCTTTTGTATCTCTGGCTTTCTGTATATTTTCAGAGGCTTGCTTCAATTCGGTAGTCATTTCTTTATATTTTTCAGCATGCGACTTACTGAGTTCGAGAAGAGATTCAATATGACTAAAGACATTTTTCTTTAATTGCTCAAGCGTCTTTTTTAAAGCTTCTCTACCAAATGACATGTAAAACCCTTCTTAACTACTCAAATTTATTTTGCCCTTAAACCAGTTGCAATAATTAACTCATCATATGGAAATTTTTATAAACTTTACTACATTTAAAAAATAATGGTGCTGGTTTTGAGCATAGGAGATACTTTTAAAACTTGTGAGATAGCGCCTGTCTCTGGAGAATATGAATTCGTTAGGCATACAGAGTCTTCAAGGTGTACACCCACTCCTGAAGAAAGACGCATTCCAATAGCTAAGGGAGACCATTTCCCTCCGTGCAAATCATGTAAAACAGGAGCGATTTGGAGACTCATACGCAGAATATAGAATCAGGTATCCGATTACGAACTATCCCTCTCTTTTTTTGTCACTCCAATTTGATATAACATAACTCTTAAATTTTTGATCTTCTCAATTTAATATGGATAGGGGGAGAAATCCACAAGACCTCAATCTTGTTTACCTACACCTCTATTAGAGTTTGTAGGCTCCCTCTATCCATAAACTATCAGAAATTTTGGCGGTAAAATCCTATTAGAGATTATAAGAACATAATGTTTATAAGAGTCATTCTAGGCATTAAGAAGTTAGCTTCCAAAAAAGAAGACGGAAGCAACCCTAGGAGGCCCGATTTTTCGGGTCGGATAACCACCGGCCCGTTGGAGGAATCTCCAAGTTTGGAAGGAATCGTACCCGGTCGTTCGATACGTTATGCTTTAATAAGCGTGAGTTTGTGGGGGCTTAGGTAAGTTTGGAAGTTTCACACGAGGATTGTTTAGTTCTTCAAAAGGCCTTCTTTAAGGAGAAGGGCCTAGTTAGACAGCATCTTGAATCCTACAACGAATTTCTTGATCACGGTCTTCAAGAGGTGATCAACGAAGTAGGAGAGATCGAGATCGAAGTTCCAGAGTGCCCCTATAAAATCAAGCTGGGTCAAGTGTGGATCATCCACCCTCAATCAAGAATCAGCGGACCCTATATCACTGAGGTAGATGGATACCCACACGAAATTTATCCCATGGAGGCTCGTTTCCGCAACCTAACCTATGCTGCTCCTCTTTCTTTAGAAATGACACCCATCATCAATGGTAGGGAGCTCGAAACCGAACTCGTTTTGATAGGCGATATTCCGGTGATGCTGAAGTCTAAACTTTGTGTCCTCTCCCAACTAACGCCCGAGGAGCTAATTGGGCAAGGGGAAGACCCCAACGACCCAGGAGGCTACTTTATCATTAACGGCTCTGAACGCGTCATCGTCGCCTTCGAGGACCTCGCTCCCAACCGTATTCTCGTGGACATCGATACACGCGGTGCAGCACCCGTTTATCAAGCCAAGATCTTCTCCACCACAGTAGGCTTCAGGGCGAGAATTGAGCTACGAATGAAGTCAGACGGCGCCATCTACGTTTCAATGCCCGGTGTTCCCACCGAGATACCCTTCGTGATCTTGATGCGAGCACTAGGAATGGAGTCTGACCGGGAGGTTGCCGAGGCAGTCTCTCCAAATAAACTCATACAAAACGAGCTTGCGGCGTCCTTTGAAAAGGCGTTGGGCATTGACACAGCCCAAGACGCCATCATGTACATTGGAAGTCGTGTGGCGCATGGGCAAGTGGAAGAATATCGTCGTCAAAAGGCTGAGAGCATTATTGACCGAAACTTTCTACCCCATATCGGTCGCGACATCGAAAAGCGTAGAGATAAGGCCTTCTTCTTAGGTGAAATGTCTTACAGGGTTATTGAATTAAAGCTTGGAAAACGGAAACCCGACGATAAAGACCACTTTAAAAATAAACGCTTGAAACTTGCGGGTCCCCTCCTCGCTGACCTTTTTAGAATTGCCTTTAGAAATCTATGCCGCGACATAAAGTATCAGCTGGAACGAATGGGTGTCAAACGGCAGACGATCATGGTCTCCGCTGCTGTCCGCCCAGGGATCATTACGGAACGACTCCAGCACGCACTCGCAACTGGCAACTGGGGACGAGGACGAGTCGGTATCACACAGCTTCTTGATCGAACGAACCACGTTTCCACCTTAAGCCACCTGCGGAGGTTACAGTCGCCACTCAGCCGCAGCCAACCTAACTTCGAGGCGCGAGACCTACACCCAACCCATTGGGGGAGGTTGTGCCCTAACGAGACGCCTGAGGGATCAAATTGTGGCTTGGTGAAGAATCTTGCCTTGGCGGCGTGCATCTCTGTTAGCGTAAGTCCCGAAAAAGTGAGGCAAATCCTCTATCGAATGGGTATGATTCCGGTTCAAGAAGCGAGTGAAACCCTACGAACTGACGGAGCTAAGGTCTTTGTGGATGGTTGTCTCGTTGGCTATTGCATGTCGCCGAAGGAGTTAGTTGCTCAACTAAGGAGTAAACGTAGAAGTGGAGAAGTATCCACAGAAGTTAACGTTGTGTGTTTCTCTAAGATTCATGGAGAAAAGGAAGAGGTTTATGTTAATTGTGATGAAGGTCGCGTACGTCGACCCCTCATAATCGTTGAAAACAGCACGCCAAAACTGCAACCGGAGTATGTTGAAAAAATTCGTTCTGGAGAATGGGGATGGGAGGAACTCATAAGGTACGGCATCATCGAATACGTTGATGCTGAGGAAGAGGAAAATGCGTTTGTAGCCTTGGGTTTCGAGGACGTGACGCCTGCACACACCCATTTGGAGATCGCACCCTACACCATTCTTGGAATATGCGCTTCCCTCATACCCTACGCTGAGCATAATCAATCTCCACGTAACTCTTACGAGGCAGCCATGGCTAAACAAGCCCTCGGAATATATGCCACGAACTTTCTCCACAGGGTTGATTCCCGCTCTCACACTCTGCATTACTCACAAAGACCATTGGTTGAAACGAAGCCCATGGACATCATAGGGTATGACCTTCGACCTTCCGGGCAAAACTGCGTCGTCGCCGTTATATCCTTTGAGGGATACAACATGGAGGACGCCCTGATCTTTAACAAAGCATCCATTGAACGAGGTCTAGGGCGTTCCACTTTTTATCGGATTTATGAGGCGGAGCGCCGCCAATATCTCGGCGGGCTGAGGGATCGGTTTATCATACCAGAACCAGGCATTCGAGGATACCGGGGGGAGCAATACTACCGTCTTCTTGAAATGGATGGTATCGTTAGCTTAGAATCCGGGGTGGTCGGCGGCGATGTTCTCATTGGAAGAACCAGTCCGCCCCGATTCCTCGAGGAATATAAGGAGTTTGAAGTTAAAGGTCCGACGATGAGGGACACCTCCGTGGACATGAGGCCCGCTGAAATCGGCATCGTGGATGGCATTTTTATCACAGAGTCCGGTGAAGGAAGCAAGCTCGTAAAAGTTAGGGTTCGTGATCAGCGTATCCCCGAGTTGGGCGATAAGTTTGCTTCCCGCCATGGGCAAAAGGGCGTTATAGGGATGATTGTGCCGCAGGAAGACATGCCGTTTACTCCAGAAGGTATCATCCCCGATATTATAATTAATCCCCACGCCATCCCCTCACGGATGACCATCGGGCAGTTCCTCGAATCCATGGCTGGAAAGGTTGCCGCTGCCAGAGGGAGACAAGTTGACGGAACACCCTTTATCAATGAAAAGCCGGAGAAATTGAAACAAGTATTGATCGATCTGGGCTTTAGCCATACAGGTCGGGAAACTTTTTACAACGGTGTCACGGGCGAGAGGTTTGTTGCAGACATCTTCATCGGGGTCGTCTACTATCAAAAGCTCCACCACATGGTTGCAGACAAGATCCATGCTAGAGCGCGAGGTCAAGTTCAGATGTTAACGAGGCAACCTACAGAGGGGCGAGCGAGGGGTGGTGGACTGCGATTCGGCGAAATGGAGAGAGATTGCTTAATCGGACACGGCGCCGCCATGCTGCTGAGGGATCGACTGCTGGAGGAATCGGATAAGTATCTTCTGTACGTATGTGAGCAGTGTGGCTATATCGCGTTTTACGACATCAAGCAACGCAAATACGTTTGTCGAATTTGTGAAGAGAAGGCGCAGATATCTCCAATCATCGTTTCTTACGCTTTCAAGCTTCTTCTACAGGAGCTGATGAGCCTCTGCGTAACGCCCCACCTAAAATTGAAGGAGAGAGCGTGAAATGGCAGCGGTGGAGGAAGCTGTTCACAAGGTTATAGATGAACTCTCGTTTGGAATACCGTCTCCCCAGGATATTCGTAGGCTCTCTGTCGCGGAGATACAAACTGCCGACACGTATGATGAAGACGGAGCCCCCATAACATCGGGGCTCATGGACGGTCGACTGGGAACACTCGAACCGAGGCAGCGGTGCAAGACTTGCGGCAACACCGCGGCGCGATGCCCAGGGCACTTTGGTCATATCGAACTGGCGGTTCCCATCATTCACGTTGAGTTCACTAAAATCATCTATGACCTACTCGGAGCTACTTGCAGAAACTGCGGGCGGGTGCTACTTTCCGAGAACCGCATCACCAAAATCAGGGCTAGAATTGACCGTACTCGCAGGCTTATAGGGATCGCACCCGACGAACTTTATAAAAAGGTGTTGCAGGAGGCGAGAAATAAAGAATGCCCCCACTGTGGAGCCCTTCAGTATAAAATAGAGTTCACAAAGCCCACGATTTTTCATGAGATTTCAGAAGAGGGGGCACAACGATTAACGTCAAGTATGGTTCGAGAACGACTTGAACGAATACCTAACGAAGACCTTGAATTGTTTGGTTTCAACCCGAAGAGCGCCCGCCCGGAATGGATGGTTCTGCAAGTTCTTCCAGTGCCGCCCGTGTATGTAAGACCTTCCATAACCCTGGAGTCAGGCATTCGGTCTGAGGACGACTTAACCCATAAACTCGTTGACATCATTCGCATAAACCAACGGCTGAAAGAAAACATGGAAGCAGGCGCCCCCACTCTCATTATCCAAGACTTATCGGAGCTTCTGCAGTATCATGTAACCACCTACTTTAACAACGAGGCTTCGGGGATACCTCCTGCTAGACATCGTTCTGGCAGGGCTCTCAAGACCTTATCCCAGCGACTTAAAGGAAAGGAGGGGAGATTTAGAAGCAACCTTTCCGGGAAAAGGGTGGACTTTTCTGCACGCACTGTGATCTCTCCAGATCCAAATCTTGACATTAATGAGGTGGGTGTTCCGCTGGATGTCACCATGAGACTTTCCATGCCTGAGAAGGTCAATGCATGGAATGTTGACGAAATGCGGAAGTTGGTGATTAACGGCCCTGAAAAGTATCCTGGCGCACTTTATGTTGTGAGGCCTGACGGCAAACGCATTAGGCTGGAATTCGTTGTTGATCGAGAGAAGGTCGCCGAGGCGTTGGCGCCGGGTTTCATTGTAGAGCGCCATATCAAAGATGGCGATATTGCCATCTTCAATAGGCAGCCGTCTCTTCATCGAATGTCGATCATGGCTCATTACGTTCGGGTGTTGCCTCACAAAACGTTTCGCCTACACCTTTGTACTTGTCCGCCTTACAACGCCGACTTCGACGGAGATGAAATGAACCTTCATATTCCACAAAGTGAAGAGGCACAGACTGAGGCACGCCTCCTTATGCAAGTTCAAGACCAGATACTTTCACCGAGGTTTGGAGGTCCCATCATAGGAGCCATTCGAGACTTCATAACCGCTGCGTACCTCTTTACCAGAAAATTTAACCTCCTTACGAAGGAGGAGGTTTGCCGATTGTTGTTAGCGGCGGATTACGATGGTCCCCTTCCAGAGCCGGAAGTTAAGGAGCCGGAGCCGCTCTGGACTGGTAAACAAATCTTCAGCCTTTTTATTCCTAAAAACTTAAACTACGCGTTAAAGGCAACCACCTGCCGTGGTTGTGACCCTTGTCTTCGTGAAGAATGTCCTTATGACGCTTACGTGGTTATTAAGGAAGGCATTTTAAAATGCGGAGTAATTGACAGAAGTTCCATTGGCGCGGAGCAGTCGGAGAGCCTCCTTCATCGAATAATAAAGGACTACGGCGCCCACGTTGGACGGCGATTTTTAAATCGCATTTGTCAGCTTCTCAAGCTTTTTATGACTATGCGGGGCTTCACCTACTCCTTTGATGAATTGGAGCTGTCAAGTCCAGTTCAATCGAAAATCGATCAAGTAATACACCATGCTGAGGAACGAATACGCAAATTAATCAGGGATTTCCAGGAAGGAACCCTACCAAGACTTCCAGGTCAAACCCTTATCGAATCCTTTGAAATTTATGTGATGAATGAGCTAGCTGAAGCCCGGGATAAAGCTGGAAGAACCGCGGACGAATACTTTGACGTAGAGAACTCCGGCATTATTATGACGAGAACTGGGGCAAGAGGATCCAGCCTCAACATAGGTCAAATGACTGCTTGCGTTGGGCAGCAATCGGTTCGAGGAAAACGAATCATGCGGGGATACCTCGAGCGAGCCCTGCCCCACTTCAACGTAGGGGATCCCTCTCCCAAAGCTAGGGGGTTCGTATATTCATGTTATCGAGATGGCTTAGATCCAGTCGAGTTTTTCTTTCATGCCATGGGAGGGCGAGAGGGGCTGGTGGACACTGCTGTGCGAACACAACAAAGTGGATATATGCAGAGGCGGCTCATCAACGCCCTAGAACACCTACGTATCGAATACGACAGTACTGTTCGAAATTCGGTTGGTGATATCATTCAGTTTAGGTATGGAGAAGACGGGGTGGACCCGGCTAAAAGCGATCATGGGAAAGCTGTGAACGTCGGTCGGCTTGTTGAGCAAATTAAGATTATGATGGAGAAGGGTGAGCCTGCACCTAAAGAGTACGTTACAGATTGCCTCAAAAAGGTGGAAGATCAACTTACACAAATCCTCGTTGAAGAGTTAGAGAGTGAGTTAACAAAGGCTGAGTTAACTCGAGAAGGCGTGGATCAAGCGGTCACTCTAACCCTAGAAAACTATAAGCGAGCTCTCGTTGAGCCTGGCGAAGCGGTAGGAATCGTGGCTGCGCAGTCGATAGGTGAGCCGGGCACTCAGATGACTCTTCGAACATTTCACTACGCTGGAGTTAGAGAACAAAACGTAACCCTTGGGTTGCCTCGACTTATTGAAATTGTGGACGCTCGGCGAATTCCCTCCACTCCTATCATGACAATTTACCTTGACCAGGAGCATCGAGCGAGCAAGGAGAAAGCCACGGAAGTTGCTCGTGAGATTATATGCACCACCATGGAGGACATTGCAAAAGCGATGTACATAGACCCTGAACTAGATGAGGTTGTGGTTAAGCTTGACCCAACCATGATGGAAGATCGTGGCCTATCGTTCGAGGAGTTAAAGAATACGTTGCACATACCGAACTGCACGTTCAGAGTTAAAGATGATCAGCTTGCTCTCAAGCCTAGAAAGCCGCTGGACACCCCGAAGCTACTTGAAAGGCTCCCTGTCCATTATATTAAAGGTGTACTGGGCATTCGTAGGGTTCTCGTTACTGAAGAAGAGGGGGAGTGGGTTATACGAACCGATGGCTCTAACCTACCAAGGGTTCTCGAGGTTTATGGCGTGGACCCCACACGAACAACCACCAATCATGTACATGAGATCGCTAAGACGCTGGGGATCGAGGCGGCTAGAAACGTTATAATTAACGAAGCGATAGGTGTGCTTGAAGAGCAGGGTCTCGATGTGGATAGACGCCACGTGATGTTGGTGGCGGACATCATGACCTCCACCGGCGAGGTGCGGCAAATAGGAAGACATGGAATCAGCGGAGAAAAAGCTAGTGTTCTTGCGAGGGCAGCCTTCGAGATCACGGTTCCGAACATCGTTGAAGCAGCCATCAAGGGAGAAAGCGACCCGCTGAAGGGAGTAACCGAAAACGTGATCGTGGGGCAGTCTATACCCATAGGCACGGGCTTAGTCGATCTTTACATGGGGCCTGCGAAGAAATTGGAACCACCAATTGGAGCTCCTTAAATGGAAAAACAAATCACTTTGGAATGGTTCATTGTTGTGCATTGAGGGAAAATGGAGTGATCGATATAAACAAGGCCATCGCCACTGCTGTGAAAACGGGAAAAGTTGTGTTTGGGGCTAACAACGCTGTAAAAAGCGCCAAGCTTGGAAGGGCCAAGCTCATTATTGTGGCGGCGAACTGCCCACAAAACGTTCGTGAGGATATTGAATACTACTGCAAGTTTTCTGAGGTTCCGATGGTTATTTATAATGGAACCAGCATAGACTTAGGCTCTGCTTGCGGGAAGCCCTTCATGGTTTCCGCCTTAACGATACGGGAACCGGGCGACTCCGACATCCTCAAGCTTACGGAGGCGGCCAATGACTAGCGGGATAAAGTTCACCAGTCTGGAGATGAGATACATCGCCCTATTCGAAAGCATTACTGGCGCAACAGTGAAGGACTGCATCGTCGACGATGACCTCAACCGGATCATCTTCGTGGTGAAGGAGGGAGACGTAGGAATGGCCATAGGGAAGGGTGGCAAAAACATCCACCTCCTAGAAAAAATGACTGGGAAAAAGCATGAGATCATTGAGCATTCCGAAAGTCCCGTTCAATTCATCAAAAACGCTTTGAAGCCTGCAAGAGTCAAGGAAATACGCCTCACTGAACGCCCTGACGGGAAAACCATCGCCGTGGTTTCCGTGAACCCAAGAGACAAGGGCGTCGCCATCGGGAAAAATGGAAGAAACGCTGAACGAATCCGATTCCTAGCCAAACGATACTTCCAAATACAAAACGTGTCCATAACCTAACATTTGCATCCTCCTCGATTTTCTTGATCATTGTTTTCGTGAAAATACATAGTTTATACATAGTTTAAATATCCGACTTGTGGAATAACGTAGCTTGAGGTAGGCGATTCCATGGGCTCGAAGTCTCCGAGGGGCGAGTTCGCCGCGAGGAAGCTAGAGGAGAGAAGGAAGCAGTTTCGTTGGAGCAACATTTACTACAAGCGTCGGATGCTGAAACTGGACGTGAGGTCAGACCCGCTGATGGGCGCGCCCATGGGTCGCGGAATCGTTCTGGAGAAGGTTGGGGTGGAGAGCAAGCAGCCCAACAGCGCCATTCGAAAGTGTGTGAGGACTCAACTCATCAAGAACGGTCGGGTGATCACAGCCTTCCTTCCAGGCGACGGAGCCCTCAACGTCGTGGATGAGCACGACGAGGTGATCGTGGAGGGGATTGGGGGTTCTCGTGGGAGAAGCATGGGTGACATCCCCGGGGTTCGGTGGAAGGTCACCGTGGTGAACGGGGTTTCCCTAAAAGAATTGGTGCTCGGTCGGAAGGAGAAACCACTTCGCTAGTTAAGGTGGAGCACTTGAGCAAGGAACAAGAGATCAAGCTCTTTGGAAAGTGGAGCTTTGCTGGGATCGAGGTAAAGGACCTCGGGCTTCAACGCTACCTATCCCTCAAGCCAATCTACGTACCTCACAGCATGGGAAGACACGAGCATGGACGATTTCGAAAAGCTGAGGTCAACATCGCGGAGAGGCTCGTAAACAACCTCATGCGACCAGGGAGGATCGCTGGAAAGAAGGCTAGAGCCCTCAACATGGTGAGGAACGCCTTCGAGATCATCCATCTTCGCACGGGACAAAACCCCGTCGAAGTCCTGGTGAGGGCGGTTGAGAACTCTGCGCCTTGCGAGGACACCACTAGGATCAGTTACGGAGGTGTAGTCTACCACTTGGCAGTGGACATTTCCCCCCAGAGAAGGGTGGACTTAGCCCTCCGCTTTCTTACGGAGGGATCGAGAAAGGCCTCGTTCAGCAATCCCCGACCCTTGGAAGAGTGCCTCGCGGAGGAGCTGGTTCTCGCAGCGAACAAGGATGTGAAAAGCCACGCGGTAGCGAAGCGCCATGAAATGGAAAGGGTAGCGCGAGCATCCCGTTAAAAAAGGTCTCAAGACTATTTTGCATGGATTTCTACGATGTCGCTGTCTTCGAGAACGAAGGACGACCCAACTTTTTGGGGGCTGAAGGGCAGGCGCTTCGACCACACTTTCGCGTAGGAAAATTGTTCATAAAAGTCGCTGTGGATTTGTTTTGCTAGGTCTAGGACAGTGGTTCCGCTTTTGAGAATGAACGGTTTTTGGGATGGTTCCTTTTCGTTCGGCTCCTTCGTGTAGACACGGATGATGTCTAGTGCTTTGAAAATTTCCGCTCCCAGTTTCTTCAGTCCAACACGGTCTTTGCAAGAGATTGGAAGGATTTTTATTTGGTCGCCCACGAATTTCTCCAGTTCCCTGAGCTTTTCGATTGCTTGGAGGGTGTCTGCTTTGTTGGCGATGATGATCGCTGGTCGGTACACAGTGCTTTCGAAGATGACGTCCTCCACGTCGTCTAGGGTTGCTTCGCCGTAGATTTTTACCGTAGCGTCCAAAATTCGGTAGCTTCTCAGAAGTTCTTCCACGTCTTTTACTGTGCAGTCCATCAGTTGACCGAGCACCAGAATTCTCATGCCTGCACCCACGTGTTTTTGTTCGATGTCTACCCGTGCACGAGGCTTTTGGACGAGAATTCTAGCTTTCTCCAGCTCACTTAAAATCAGGGATAGTTGTTCACGAGGGTCTTGCGACAAGTCCACCATTAGGATTAGCCCGTCTGCGTTGCGAGCTAGCCCTAGCGTTTGTAGTCCCCAAGCCTCGCCGTCGGCTGAGCCCTGTATCAAGGCTGGAGCCTCCACGATCTGGAACCGGAGGTCCTCGTGTTGGAACATTCCGGGCACTGGTTCTTGCGTTGTGTAGAGGTAGCTGGAGACCTTCACTTTTGCGTTGGTGATGGAGGCTAGTAGGCTGCTTCGACCGACCTTCGTCGGTCCTAGGATCACGATCTGGGCGGCTCCCTCCTTCTCGATGAAAAACTTCGGTCCACCCCTTCCAGCTCTCTTCTTTTTTCTTTCCTCGATTTCCCTTCGTAGGGTGGCCATCTAGCGTTTCACTTGAGCGCAGAGACGAGCTGTGCCCTTGTGTTTTGGAACTAAGCTCAAGAACTCTTGCAGTGCTCGAAGCTTTTCTTGTGGGGTTCTTACCGAGGAAACCTCGCTCCACTTGTGCTTCGCTTCAGCAGGTAGGTTCGTTGGCATGACGAGTCGCATCCACCTCATAAGTCAGCATGACGACGCTAATATTTGTTTTCGAAAGTATTGGCACTTCTTTAATGAATGCGGGTCGTGAACAAAAATTAATTTTACCGAGTCGAAGCGAGTCTGCCATAGAGAAAAACTGTTTTGACATTCAGCCCAAACACCCAAACACCCAGGCCCCTCACGCAACCAAACAAACCCAAACCAAAACCCGCCACGCTCAGCATGGTGGTGGTGAACAAAATTCCATCCGAGCGCACCACCAACAAAATATTTTTCAATTCAATTCAACTTGTTGTTGTCTCCGTTGTATACGCCTGTCTAGGCCTGTCTAGTCCCCCTCCCCCGGGTATACCGGTCTACAAAATTTTCTTCACACCACCAAACATTTAAGTCACCAGCTCATGAAAAGGTTTAGCCAACATCCAGGAAGCTCCACAACAATGAAGTGCCAACACTGCAACAAAGATGTCCCGCTTCCCTTCAAGTGCCCCTTCTGCAACCAACACTACTGCACCGAACATCGACTACCAGAAAACCACGCATGCCCCGAATACTGGAGAACAAAGATTTCCCGAGAAGAAACCCCACCTATCATCATAGAAAGAGAACCCGAAAGAACCCCCTACGAGTATGCTCCCCCTCACATACTCCGACCTACACCCAAAGTTTTCTGGTTCAGCCTCACCGAACTCAAGCACCTAGCCCTCGGAACACTTCTAGTTATGAGCGTCGGACTCTCCATCATTTTACAAACGGCACAACTTCGATACGCAAGGCTAGAAATCTTGTTAAGCCTCACAGCCGCTTTTCTTCTGCATGAACTCTCCCATAAAATGATGGCACAACACTACGGGTTGTGGGCCGAGTTTCGACTAACCCTCTTCGGCGCCCTCATCACTCTGCTCTCCGTAGTTTCTCCCATCAGGGTGGTCTCACCAGGAGCGGTGATGATTGCAGGTCTCATGGACCGAGAAACCGTCGGAAAAACAGCCCTCGCAGGACCCTTAACTAACGTTGTGCTCTCAGTTATGTTCATCGTGTTTGCGTTGTATCCGTCAAGTCTGCTCTTCTGGATCGTCATGACGCTGAGCGCGGCCTTCAACGCATGGATAGCCCTCTTTAACCTCGTTCCACTTGGCATGCTGGATGGATCAAAGGTGTTTGGATGGAACAAAGTAGTCTGGGGAGTGTCCTTCGTCGCATCCATTGCCTTAGCTGTTTTCACTTTTAACGAGCTACAGTGGACCTAGCCTTTTTGGTTGCATAAACCATAAGCTTTTCTACTTAAGAGACACCATAATATTATGTGTTGAGGGAAACCGGATGAGGTTAGATCCACTAGTTAAGAAGAGATACCCGGAGTTAGTGATCGGTTATGCTACGGCACGTAACGTGAAGGTTGAGAGAGTGGTAAAGAAGCTAGAGGAGGAAAAACAGCATATCCTTAGCGAGGTTCGAGAAAAATACGCCACTGTTTCGGTGCTGGAAACCCCGGAGGTTAAGGCATACCGAGAATTTTATAAGGCCATGGGCGTGGACCCCACAAAGATTCGGCCTCCAGTGGAGTATCTGCTTCGAAAAGCGATCGCGGGGCAGTTTCCTGCTATTAACAACCTAGTGGATTCGTGTCTTTTAGCTTCTGTGAAGCATGGGGCCATCGTTAGCGTTTATGACCTAGACAAAATGAGAGGTATCCCAGTTGTCACTGTCGCGAAAAAAGCTGAGACGTTTCAGTTGATTGACGGGAGAAGTGTTACGCCAGTTATTGATGAAATCCTTCTTCGAGATGATGAAAAAGTTCTGACTGTTTATACGTTGGGAGACGCTAAGGCTACTATGGTTACGTCACAAACGAAGAATGCTTTGATGGTTGCTTGGAATGCTCCGGAAATCAGCCGAAATCAAGTGGAAGCGGCGTTGAGTTTAGCTGTGGAGTATGTTACGCAGTTTTGTGAGGCGACTGTGGAGAAAAGTGAGGTCTTAACCTAGTTAGATAAACGTTTCTTTGTTTTTGTTGTGAATAAACTTTCTTGGTGGTGCGCTAAGATAAAATTTTGTTCACCACCACCATGCCGAGGCGAACGAGGTTTGTTCTGGTTTCTGAAGGCGTGGAGGATTCTGGTTTTGGTGCTTCTGGGTGCGCAAGATCTTGCGCGTCTTGCGTGAAGAAAGTTTTAGACCGGGCATAGAGAGGGGTGTGAAACGTTTAGGCTGGGTTCTCATGGTAGAAGGGTTTTTGGAATAGAGGATGTTTGGGTTAAGCAAAATCGGTGAAACGAGTGAGCTCCAGCAAAATCTCCGCTGTTTCATCATTTGAAAGGCATAAATTTTTAATCAAAAAATGATCTATTGTTCCCTAATAACGGAGGAGATGAGATGAAGGTCGTCTCTAAGGAGGATGTTAAAGGATTTCCTATCCTTCAAAAAGTTGTAGGTAGAGTTTTGCTTAGTGGTGAAAGATTAATGTTTTTGCTGGCTGAAATTGAACCGGATGGATTTGTTCCTGAGCATAGTCATCCACATGAACAGATGGGCATATGTCTAAAGGGCAAGGCTGAGTTTAAAGCTGGAGACAAAACCGCAATTGTTAAAGCTGGCATGGCATATTGGTTTCCTCCTAATGAAAAACACGGTGTTAAGGTCATTGGAGACGAGAAGGGAGTTTTTCTTGACGTGTTCAGTCCCCCACGTGAAGACTACTTATTAAAGCAAAAGGAAGCTGCGAGGAATATTTGAAGTTCAGGTAAGATTCACTTTCCCTTTTTTGTAAAATCCGTAATATCAGAATGATTATGGGAAATAACGTGGATGGATGTTGAGAGGATACCAAGAGTGATGTAAAATAAGAAGATTAAGTCTTAACTAATAGTCAAGGAATTGTTTTCAATTAATGTAGAGGCTATGAGAGTCTCATTAAAGGAGAAATTAGTCGTAGAATATCAAACCAAACGGAGCTCATAAAAGTTCAATGCTCACGAAGACCTCTTCAGGCACGCGGATTCTCATGATTCGACGCATAACCCGCTCCTCCGCGTCGATATCGATGAGACGCTTATGGATACGCATCTCCCATTTGTCCCAGGTTTGGGTTCCCTCACCACAAGGAGTCTTGAGGACGGGCACGCGAAGACGCTTAGTCGGTAGGGGGATGGGACCCGTCATTTTTACGCCAGTTTTCTCAGCGATGGCCTTGAGTTCCCCACAGACCTCCTCGAGCTTTTGATAATCCGTGCTGGTTAATCGAATTCGAGCCTTTCTCACCATCGCTGCGGTTCCCCCAACGTTCGCTCTTATCCACCTATTCAGTTTTAAAAACTTTTTCCCTCCACCCCTCAGGAGGCTGTCTCAACTTAGACGTGGACGAGCGACTTAAGCAGATGAGAGGGTGAATCAGCATAAGCCCAAGCTATTTATAAACCATCCTCTACCATAGTTCATAAAAGAACAACTTAAAAGCGAGGTTAGTCTATATGAAGAGGAATCCAGCCCCTTCTTTCTCCAAACCAGTCTTAGAGTTGAAGACTGCCAAGACCTTCGAGTACTTCGACAAAGCAGCTGCCTTAGCAAAGAAAGGAATGAAAATCATCTCCTTCGGAATAGGTCAACCCGACTTCCCCACCCCCAAACACATTGTAGACGCCGCCATAAAGGCCCTCCAAGAGGGCTTCACCAACTATGTTTCACCCCCGGGCATTCCAGAGCTAAGAGAAGAAATCGCCAACCACGTTTCTACCTTCACTGGCGCCGAAGACGTGAAGCCTGAAGAGACCCTTGTGCTTCCAGGCGCCAAGCCAGCTATTTTCTTCGCCATAGCCAGCTATGTTGAACCCGGAGACGAGGTGATTATTCCAGACCCCACCTTCTACCCTTATGATAACGTGGCTAGGTATGCTGGGGGCAAGCCCATCTTCATACCCTTAAGGGAGGAAAACGACTTTAGGCTGGCCCCCGAAGACTTCCAAGACGCCATAACAGACAGAACTAAGATGATCGTACTGAACTCTCCCCAGAACCCCACGGGAGGGGTATTATTCAGGTCTGACGTCCATGGCATCCTCGAATTAGCAAAGGACAAGGGAATACTGGTGGCTTCAGACGAAATCTATGACCACTACGCGTACGAAGGCGAGTTCACGAGCGTTCTCACCGACCCAGACTGGAGGGACTTCGTAATCTACATCAACGGCTTCTCAAAGACTTACTCCATGACCGGGTGGCGTTTAGGCTACATGGTAACCGAAAAGGAAGCCATCCGACGCTTCACCACATTCGCCGAAAACACCTTCTCCTGCACGACCTCGTTTGTGCAAAGGGCAGGGGTAGCCGCGTTGAAAGGACCTCAAGACTTCTTTAACACTGTGCTCGAAGAGTACAGGAAAAGGAGAGACCTCATGTACAACGAGCTGAATGCCATACCCGGTATTAGAGCGAGAAAACCAGCTGGCGCCTTCTACATCTTCCCCAACATCAAGGAAATTTTGGAGGAAACAAAGCTCACCACCGAAGAGTTTGCAGTTGAGCTCATGAATAAAACAGGAGTGGTAACCCTTCCAGGGTCGGCCTTTCCACACGAGGCAGGCGAAGGCTACCTACGCCTTTCGTATGCGCTGCCCATTAAGGACCTACAGGAGGGATTAGAAAAACTCAAAGCTGGAATATCTAACCTGGGTAATTCCAAAAATTAATCCTTATTAAAAACATATTCTAGCATAGATTAACGAAGTCTTTCTCTTCCTAAGTTTTTAGTTTGCCACGAATATCGTTTGATTTTGGTGGATTCTCCGTAGCCGCAGGCGGCGCATCGCTTCTCCTTGACATTGTACGCCCTTCTACCGCATCTTCTGCATCGGATGTGGAGGGTTTTTCCCATACGCCTTCCAAAAGAGGGGGTGCCCTTGCTTGTCTTTCCCAAAGACCATCACCTCGAGAGAGATATACGGTAGCTTATATCCCAACCAGGGTATTTATCCCAAGTTAGAAGAGGCTCAGCGTACAGTTCCCGTTCCATCGTTAAAGTCACCATTAACGAGGCGGAGGGGAAATTATGATGACGTTATCCCCACGAACGATGATAACCCCCAGTTTTTTCACGTTCTCCACGTCTGTTGTGTCCTCGGTTTCCTCCAGCACTAAATTAAGATGCTGGTCAAATCCCTTTAGTCTTCCTCGTAAACTTTTTCCACCTTTAAGTCGCACGAGAACGAGTTTTCCAAGGCTCTCCTCCAGTATTTGAGTGGCCATTTCGCTCATACGCCGCCCTCCTCAACCACTACTTTAAGTCTTTGTCCTTTTATACGTGCCAACGAGAATAATTTAAAGGTATTGCATCAAAAGGTTAGTGCTTCCACACTTGGGACACTTAGACATAGAAGCCCTAGTCATCTGCAAGTCTCGCCAATGGAATTCAATATTAATAAAACGGGAAAATAAGCTCAAATTATCCGTAGTATATCAGGTTTTCGTCCTCGAGTCTTTGATGCAGCTTATTCACCGCTTGGTATACGTCCTCTTCCCTTTTAGCACCGGTGCAAACCAGTTTTCCACTTGCGAAAAGGAGGATCACCACCTTCGGGTCGTCCATTCTATAGATGAGACCCGGAAACTGCTCCGGCTCATACATGGTTCTTCCAAGTACGTAGGCGGACCGTTCAAGATCGATCATTCCTCCTAGGCCGGCTGAGGCGACAATGTTTTGTATCTTCAGCTCCGGCTTGCTAATGATGATTATGCCGCTGTTCTTCAGCTCTTTGATGACCCTCATCACCGCTCTCCTCGCCTCTTTCTCTGATTTGGCGCCAGTGCAAACCATCTTACCGGAGTTGAAGATGAGGGTGGCGGTCTTCGGCCTCTTCAACCGGAAGACCAGTCCTGGAAACTGTTCAGGGCGGTACTCGACTCCCGGATATCCTTTCACCACTGCGTTGAGGTCAACTGTCTGCTTTAATGTGGCAGACGCAACCACGTTTTCAATATTAACTATAGCCTTAACTTTCGGCATCTAAATACCTCTTTCATAACCTATACGTTGATAGTATTGATTTCTTATAAAGGCTTAGTTTTCAGTTTTAGCCTCCTTCCTTTTAAAGGGAATGTAGTCCATAAATAAGAGGATAAGTATCAACACGACGATCACCGCCATTCCTTCCGGAGTCCCCAAGGATATCTTAAGATAGCCAAGTAGGGGGACTCGCCCTACCACTTTGCCGATCACATAATCCTCCGGGACTTCCCAAGGGTCGGAACTAAGGTTACCGTCCCCCTTCGTTTTAAAAAACCAGGAACTCCCTCTATAGACTTTGTTTACTGCTCTGTGCACGATAAATTCGCTTGGGTCAGTCGGCTTACGAAACACGATGATGTCTCCAGTTTCGGGGGCAGCATAAATTTCACCAGGATTCAGCCCTCCCTGAACCACAACCAGATCGCCGATGTGCAGAGTCGGGATCATGCTTCCAGAAATCACCGCGTGCAATGGATATTCTGTTCTTAAAGCCGCCCTCAACGCCAGCCAGAAACCAGCAACGCTGATCACCGTGATGAGTAAAAGAATAGCGGTCTTCACAAACTCGCTCTTCAGCAACCTCGACTGCTTCATCTCTTAATCCACCCTATTTTCTAATAATGTTCCATAAATGCTAGGAAGATTCCCTTGTTGCATGTTAAAAACTTAACGCTCTGCTATATAAAAAGGAGGGGGTATACGGAACAACCCTGAGACTACCGAGGTCGAGTCTTCAGCCCTTGTCCTCGAACTTTAAATTTCTACTCCTTCAGCTCCCATTTTTGCTTTTCCAACGATTCCCTTAAAGTTTCTCCCGCACGAGGGGCACTTGAACATGCCAAAGATGGTGACGGTTATTCGCATCTTCTTATCGGGAAACGGTGCTATGAGCTCCCATGTCTTATAGGGGTCTTTCGCCACTTCACTGCAAGAGGGGCAGACGTTTTGTTTTACCTGCTTCCTTGGCATGTTGGTCGCCTAGCTGTATCAGCGCCTTAAACCTTTCGCTTACTTAATACAGCTCTGAAGGGTTTTTTGCATCGGGGACAGTCGAAGATGCCTATCTCCAGCTGCACTCTCTTACCTGATTTATCTGGACGACCAGCCATTGTCCAACGTTTTCTTGGCGCAGCAACTTCGCCTCCGCAACCCGGACACTTAGCCATACATTTTCCTCCATCATTCTGCTATCTTTGTTTAATGTTATTTGAATAAAAGATTTTCCTACATAAAACGGTTAATTATTCGTTATAGTAACGAAATTAATGACAAATTTTAATTTCCTTCATTTTGTAGTTACAGGTGAAGAACTATGAAGCCAAGAGATCGGGTCCTGCTTGCGATTGAGCATGAAGAGCCAGATAGAGTTCCGTTAGACTATTGGTCAACTCCTACAGCGTATGTCAACCTTAAACAGTACCTTGGGGTTCACGGTGAAGATACTGTGAAGTGGGCTTGGATGGAACCCATGAAGGTTTGCGATAAAGTTCTAGAAAGACTTCACGTAGACTTTCGTAGAATTTATATGAAACGCCCACAGGACTGGAAAACCAAGAAGCTTCCGGACGGAAGTGTGGAGGACGAGTTTGGCCGGAGATATAAATGGGTTGGCGACTATTTGGAATTCATGCATTATTATCCATTAGCTAAGGCGGAGGAAGTTGAAGAAGTAGAAGAATACCCGTGGCCTGACCCCTATGCACTGGGTCGAACAGAGGGCTTACGAAGGGAAGCAAAGGAGCTGTATGAGAAAACGGACTACGCCATCTTCGCTTTTCCGTACCCATACGCGGATTTTGAACTAGCCTGGAACCTTGTGGGGTTCACAAAATTTCTAAAATATTTAATTACTAATCAGAAGTTTATAACCGCATTGTTGGATAAAGTATGTGAAATAGCCGTAGGACTTTATGACGTGCTTTTAGATGAGGTTGGGGACTACATACAAGTCGTCTACGGACCAGCCTTCGATTTCGCCCACCAACATGGTATGTACATGTCACCAGAACTTTGGAGGAAAATTTTTAAACCAGGATTTAAGAAAGTGTACGATTTCGTTAAGAAGAAGGCTCCTCATGTAAAAATTTTCCTCCATTCTTGTGGGGCGATGAGGCCGGTGATAAAGGACCTCGTTGAGGTCGGTCTTGATGTGTTGAATCCCATCCAGCCCTTAGCCTACGGCATGGATTCTGGAACCCTAAAGCAAGAGTTCGGTAAGGAGGTATGTTTTCATGGAGGGATCGACCTACAGCACGTCATGTCGTTTCGGGGTTCTCTTCAGGATGTTGAGGAGGAGGTTAAGGGGAGGATTAGAGCACTGGCTCCGGGTGGCGGATACATCTTGGCCCCTGCTCACAATCTACAACCTGATACGACCCCTGAAAAAATCGTAGCCATGTACGATTACGCCGTAAAATATGGCGTATACCCTGTTGAGGTCAAGTGAAGGTGGGCGCAAGATTATGGCGGAAGAAAGCGTTTTACGAAGAGTGCAGAACTGCGTGTTGAACCTTGAACTTGAAAATGTGAAGGGTGTTGTAGAGGAGGCGTTGGAGGCGGGTGTAAGGCCTGAGGAAATAATCGGTGCGATGTCGAGGGGAATGAACATCGTTGGTGAACGATATGAGGAGCAGGACTACTTTCTAGCTGAGCTTATTATGGCTGGCGAGACCATGAAGGCTGGCTTAGAGCCGCTACTACCCTACATAGAAACGATGACTGCCAAATTCAAGGGTGTTGTTGTCATGGGTACAGTTCAGGGGGACATCCACGACATTGGCAAGAACATTGTTGTGGCGTTCTTAACTTCGGCGGGTTTTAGGGTCCACGATTTGGGGGTGGACGTTCCAGCGGAGAAGTTTGTGGAGAAGGCTGTGGAGACTAGGGCGGAGATAGTCGGTATGTCCACTTTGTATACTCCGTTTATGCCTCACATGAAGGCTGTGATAGAGGCTTTGAAGAAGGCGGGTATCAGGGATAGGGTGAAGGTGATTGTGGGTGGTGCTCCTGTGGATGAGTCTTATGCTAGGGAGATTGGGGCGGACGCTTATGGGAGGGATGCTGTGGAAGCGGTAAGAATATGTATGAAGTGGGTTTCAAAGTAGAGAAGTTTTTGAAATAAATTTTTGACTAGTCTATACCGGGGGGAGGCACCAATCTGGGTGAACGGGGTTTGTTTTGGGTTTTGAAGGCGAATCTGGGCTTGGAAACTGGGCTGTTTGGGTGCGCAATATCATGCGTCTTGCGGGAAGAAAGATTTTGGCTATGTTATACCGGGGGAGGGGGACTAGGCAGTCCTAGACAACGGAGACCTTCTGAAGAAAATTTCTTGTTGGTGGTGGGCTGAGAGGAATTTTGTTCACCACCACCAAGCAGGCTTCCTCCATAGCTTCTAGTAAGAGTCTTTTATCGCTTTTATGAGTAAAAGGAGAGGAGACGACCAGCGAAGGCATACTGGATATTGCAGGAGTTCTTTCATCATCTAGTAGCTGAAGAAGAATAGAAATGAATGAGAAGTTGGAAGAGAAGGATGCGGGTTCTTTCGCTAAGGAATTCGTTCTTAGGGCAAAAATGTTAAAATGAATGATGCTACAACTTTTTATAGGCGAGTTAATTGCCAAAGAAATATTGGTATTCGTTACTTGTAGCCATAATCGCAGGTATATTTATTTATCAGTGGGGTCAAGCACAAGAAGTATATGCAGACATAGGATACCGTTTATCAGCAAGTCCAACATTTTTTCCCGGTCCACAAAGTTATCTTAATGTTTCAATAGAAATAAATAACAAAGGGAATTTGGACGCTCAACCAACTCTTATCGTCACAGTTAAAAATGCAACCATTACCAAGGTATATATTCCGAAGGTAGCAGATTCCGAAGCGAAAAATTATTACAAAAATAACGGAACACAAGCAGAGATAACTTATTTCAAAGCTCCAAAAAACACAGAAACCTTTATGGTCTTCGGTGGTATCTGTGTGGTTCCAAACGATGGCACACAGTCGTTCGGGGTATTCCTTTGTGTGAATATCCCTTCCAACGTACTTCATCCAAAATCCTGTACTACACCTTATGTGCCGTTTAAATTGATTTACATCAAAACAGCTGAAGGCTTTTATCGAACTGAAACCTCATAACGAAATCTATTCTCTCGGAAGCATTTCTTTTAGCCATTTTCTGAAAAGTTCAGCTTGCCGTAGAAGAGAAAGACTCCATCTTTGAACTTTATACCAAAGGTTTTCTGTTCTATCAATTATTGTGAAAACATTTACTATGGTATCAAGGTCAATATCATCTAATTCCTTTATCTTATTTACTCTACCCCTAGCACTCCTTTTACTAGTGTTATTCTTTTTCTAGTTCTTCATAAAACTGGGGAAAGGGAAACGAGCACAGTCACATCTGGATATAACTTCGAGGGACGGAAAAGCTTAAACTCGCAGTAATTTTTAGACTAGGAAAGAGGTTGATCACTTGAGCTTAGAGAATTGGCGTGAGAAGGGTGAGAGAATCCGCGAACATTTGCGGCTACGTACTTTCCCAGTAGCCGTCCGACTGTGCAAGGACGAAGGGGAGTTTCCTGATGACGCAAGGAGGCCTTCGCGCGACTTTAAGCATCGAATCGCTGCCTGCCAAGCCATCAGCATGACGAGAATGTATGGCTGGACCCTTGGACTAACATGGGAAGAAGACATGTGGTGCATTCGACCAGCCATACTCTGGGGAATAATCGAGCCCCCAGAATACGTGCTAGAAGGGACACTCACGCACGAGTTCTACAACGCCACCGTAGAAGCTGCCAAGAAATCCGAGGAAGCATGGACGAAAATACCTACAGGAAGCTTCTGCGGCGCCGTGTTTTCACCGCTAGAACGGACACCAGTTGAGCCTCACGTCATCGCGATTTATGGAACTCCAGCTCAAATGTGTAGGCTTATCGGAGCAGCACTATGGAAGGAAGGAGGAGCCTTGGAAGCCGCTTTTCAAGCTGGTGCTGAGATATGCCACAAAATTGCACGTGCATACATAACTAAGGAGCCCCAAGTGGTGGTTCCCGGAGGCGGCGACCGAGTATTCACTGGAACAGAAGACAACGAGATGGCCATGGTCATACCAATCGATAAGGTGGACGAAATTCTAGCGGGACTAGAGGCCATCAAGATAGTTAGCTACCCCATCCCAAAGTATATACGATGGGAACCAAGAGTTCCACGAAACTACAAAATCTCATACCATGACTACATGGAGTGGCTTAAGCTAAAAAAGAAGTCATAGCCGCCTTCTTAGTTTCGACAAGTTCTGAAACATTCTCGGAACTGTATAAAACTTTTAAAGCGTTTCAGCTAAGCATACTAGCGGTGTTAAAATTGAGTGTTAGCATGTATGCCCCCTACCTAACACCAGAGATGGAAGAGCATAGAGCAGAGGTAAGGAAGTGGGCCGAAACCGAACTAGCCCCCCTCAGGGATAAATACGAGGAGACGAACCTCGACGGTGTAGGAAAAAACCCTCCACTAGAAGTATACAAGAAACTAGGGGAAAAGAGACTACTCGCAGAGCACATCCCAGAAAAATACGGCGGCAAAGGAAAGAGCTTCTTATGGGAGATCATTACAATAGAGGAAATATCACGGATATGCGCCAGCTTCTGCTCCCTAGTCGACTACACACCAACCCTGGTTTGTAACCCCATCTTCGTCTTCGGCACTGAAGAGCAGAAGGAGAAATACCTCCCACCCCTAGTAAGAGGCGAAAAAACAGGATCTTTCGCTGTGACCGAAGCAGAAGCATCGTCGAACGTGGCTGCGATAGAAACAATGGCTAAGCGTGAGGGAGAAGAGTACATCATCAATGGAAACAAGAAATTCATAACCATGGGAAACATAGCTGACATACTACTAGTCTTCGCTAAGACAAAGCCTGAAGCCGAGGCGAGAGGTATAACCACTTTCATAGTTGAAGCTAATACAAAAGGGATATCTTATCCAAAACAGGAGAGGAAAATGGGTTTAAGAGCCATACCCGTCAGCGATATCAAGTTCGAGAACGTAAAAGTTTCAGCAGACAGCATATTAGGCGGACCAGAGCAGGAAAACAAAGGAATCTACATAGCCCTAAACGCGTTAGATCATGGTAGATGTGGAATAGCCGCTCAAGCCGTGGGAATAATTCAAGCTGCCATCGAGCAGGCAACGAGATACGCCAGCGAACGAGTACAATTTGACAAAGAAATCATAAACTTCGAAGCCGTGCAATGGATGATTGCAGACATGGCCACAAAACTTGACGCTGCTCGCTTACTAACATATCGAGCAGCTTATCTAAGGGACTTAGCCATTAAAGGTGAAGTAGACTATAGAATGGTCACTGTCCCAGCTGCGGTAGCAAAATGCTTCTCCACAGAAGCAGCTACGTGGGCTGCCCACAGAGCCATACAAATATTCGGGGGACGAGGATACATGATGGACCCGGAGTATGTACCCATCAAAGAGCTGCCGACCCCCGAGAAACTATACCGCGACTCCAGAATCACAGAGATATACGAGGGAACAAATGAAATACAAAGAATGGTCATATCAAGCGGAATAACGCGACTGTATGGAAAGAAAAAATAAAGTTGCTGGTTTTGCGCTACTCACCTATCATTTTTTTGTAGCTCTCCCACTGTTCATTTACCCATTCTTGAAGAGCCCCTATCTGCTCGTCAGTTAAGCGGGCAAACCTTCCCTGAAGCTTAAGGTACTCCTTGATCGGTACTCTTTTAGAGGGGTCAATTAGCCCTCGGCTCGGACCACTCAAGCTAAACTTCCCGTCTTCAATCTCATAGAGGGCCCACATCCCTGTTCTAACAGCTAGTCTCCCAACCTCAACGGTCCTATTTACATCAACTCGCCAACCAGGACCGCATGGACATAGTATCTGAATGTATCGCGTGGCACCCCTCTTTTCACTAGCCTTTCTCACCTTCTTAAAGATGTCTTGCGGATAAGATGAGCAAGACGTGGCGATGTATGGGATTTTATGTGCAGCCATAATCAAGGGCATGTCCTTTTTATGTTGCCGCTTTCCAATTATGGGCGTCGTAGTCGTAGTGGCGCCAAATGGCGTCGCACCTGATCGCTGTATTCCAGTGTTCATATAAGCCTCGTTATCGAAGCAAATGTAAAGGAGATCATCTCCTCTCTCCGCAGCTCCGGAGAGAGCTTGAATGCCTATGTCCGCTGTTCCCCCGTCTCCAGCACATGCGGCTACAGTTATATCCCTAACTCCCTTAGCCTTAAGCGCAGCAGCGATACCGGAGGCCCCCGCTGCTGCTGCCTCAAAAGCTATGTTTAAAACAGAGACCCTGTATGATATCCTTGGAAATAGCCCTGCAACGGTTGGAATGCACCCCGCCGGGATAGCCACTATTGTCTTATCGCCCAATGCTTTTAGGCAATGTCTCAAGGCTAGGAACTCACCGCATCCGGGGCAGCTATAAAATCCAAGGTACATGTATTCTTTTTCGGGCAGTCCTAAAATCGGCACTTTTACTCACCTCCTCAAGTGCGTAACCCAATCCATTCAATCTTCTTCTCAACTCGGCCCCTTTCAAGGTCTTTGAACATTTCTTGAACAGCGAGCCTTTGCTCAGAGGGCATGACATCTCTGCCACCTAAACCCATTACATATCCCTTAACGATAGGCCTCTCTTTTGCATCGCATAGCGCTGCTTTAACTTCCATGAGTGCAGCTCCCACATACCCGAAAGACATGTTTCGATCGATGACTGCAAATGCCTTCACATGCTTGGCGAGTTCCTGTATCTCTTCCGCAGGGAATGGACGAAACACCCTTAGTTTCAACGCTCCCACAGAGTAACCCTCGTCACGCATATCGTCTACAACGTCCTTTGCTTGTGCAGCAAGAGAACCCATACTCACTAAGACGACCTCAGCATCATCGCAGCGATATTCCTCAATTAAATTTCCGTGAAACCTTCCGAATCTTCGCTTAAATTCCTCGCCGACTTCCCTAATTTTTTCCTTGGCTTTGGTCATAGCCTCTTGCATTAAAAATCGACATTCCGTGTACCAGTCGGAGAAGGGCACGTTCGGCATGGCAGGATTACCGTGTGTGACAGGATTGTCTGGGTCATCCAGTTTGAACGGAGGCTCGTATGGAGGCAGAAAGTCATCGATATCTTTTTGATCAGGAATTTCAACTGGCAGAGTCATGTGGGACAAGGTGAAGCCGTCAGCGCAGACCATCGCGGGGAGAAACACTTCCTTGTCCTCCGCTATTCTATATGCCATAAGAACCGTGTCGAAGATCTCTTGATTGTTTTCAGCGTAAAACTGCATCCAGCCAGTGTCTCTTTGAGCAATGGTGTCCTGATGGTCACACCAGATGTTCCATGGCGGGGCCAATGCACGATTGGCCACGTACATAACGATGGGAAGACGGGCTCCAGCCGCCCAATGTAGCATCTCGTGCATCAACGCTAATCCATGAGAAGAAGTAGCCGTGAAGGTTCTCACTCCGGTGGCAGAGGCTCCTATTAACGCAGACATCGCCGTATGCTCGCTTTCAACGCAGATGAACTCTGCCTTCAACTCACCTCTTTCAACGATCTCGGAAAGCTCCTCCACGGTTGGACTTTGGGGTGTTATGGGGTAGGCGGCGATAACTTTAACTTTTGCAGCTTTAGCTGCATATGCTGCCGCGTGGTTTCCAGTTGTGAGGATAACTTCAGCCAACGGTCACGCCTCCCTCACGAGTTCTATCGCTTTAAACCGACATTCCTGTGCGCAGACTCCGCAGCCTTTACAGTACTCGTAGTCAAAGACAGGATATTTTTCCTCGTCGATCGTGATCACTCCGTCGGGACAGTAGAGCCAGCACAGCATGCATTTTTCACACTTTTCCTTGACTAACATCGGGCGATGCTCTCTCCAGGTTCCCGTTGGAGCGCCCATCGATGCCTTCCTCGGTTTCGACACTGGTGATGCTGGAAGTTCCTTAAGGCCTTTAATCTCTAAGCCCTCCCCCTTCATCCCCGAGGGATTTGCAAGATGAGAACTTGTGCGAAAGCTTCCAACCATCGTTCGCTCGTACGCTATTTCCGCGGCTTTAACGTTTAGTTCAGCCCTTTTTCCACCGAAGTGTTTAACTATGGCCTCTTTGATGGACTCCAACTTAACTAAGTTAGTAGCTTTTGAAAATGCCCCAAGCATAGGTGTATTATAAATTGGTATGCCAGCGACCTTGAGGTTTATCTCCTCAACTATGCTGGCTGCATCTACAGTAGCAACTTCGAAGTCTCCTTTTAAGTTTACATCGTCTGGTTTTTGTGGCGTATTAAGTATGATGCATCCCCCTTTCTTGATTCCAGTGGCTACGTCGATTTGCATAGGCAGCACCGGATCCAATACAATCACGATGTTAGGTTCGTATATTTGGCTCCTAACACGAACTTCTCGATCGCTAAGTCTTGTGAATGCAGAAACCGGAGCGCCTCTCCGTTCACCGCCGAAGAAGGGAAAAGCCTGAACGCCTCCATAGCCATCTAGATGTGCGGCCGTAGCTAAGATGTTGCTCGCGGTAACCGCCCCTTGCCCTCCACGTCCCAACCATTTAATCTCAACTAGTTTAGTTCCCTTTGTTTTCATCTACGCCCCACCAACACCTATATGACTATGTCCCTAGGCAAGTACCCATACATATATGTTTTGTCTTAGGCGCAGCAACTTGAAAAGAGGCTTAAAAACCAATATGAGATGTGGAAATGAGTTATGGTAACGCCTTTTCCTCCAAATAACATAAGCGGTGTTCACGGATATCGTTAAATACAAATTGGGCTCAATATACCGACCGGGGGTTGTTTGATGGCTATAGTTAAGGAAGTTCCGGAGCCTTGGAAGGATAATGTTGACAGGCTTTGGAGGGCGGCTTGCCGAAGCTATGCGATAATCTGGGGTCTGCTTGGGAACAGCATGAGGGAACTCGGCTCAGATGGGATCGAGACGCTAAAAAAGGCCATGCGTAAGGTTGCTGAGATGCAGGCGCCGAAAGCCTTTGAGTCCGGTAGATTTGAAAGGAACGCGAGGGGGATGGCGAAGTATATGGAGTTCGCCGATGCCACCCTAGGAATGTTCGTTGATGTTCCCGAAGCAACGGAAAGAAGGGCTGTATTCAGAATTCTAAAGTGCCCACTTTACGAGGAACCACGCACAGACACAACGCAGGAGGTGTGCAACGCAAACTCGGAGTTCGAAAGAACCGCGGCAAAGATAGCAAACCCCAAGCTCGAATGTAGAGTGACGAAGTTGCTAACCAAAGGAGACCCATACTGCGAGTGGGTGTTTGAGCTTAAGGAGTGAGGAAGACCACCCACTACCGACTTTGGCTCATGAAAGCAAGGTAAGAGATTGTGAGCTGAGTGGTGCTATGGTTTCTAAAGAGAGGCTTAGGAGTAAGCGTATACTTCGGGGCAGGGATGACATTCGAGGACTACGCCTAGGTCTGATGGAGGCAATGGGCTTCACGCGTGAGGAGTTCGACCGTCCGCTGGTCGCTGTGGCCAACTGCTGGAATGAACTGCTTCCCGGGTCCTACCACCTAAGGGAAGTTGCTGAGAAGGTTAAAGATGGGGTTAGAACGGCTGGCGGCACACCCTTCGAGTTCAACACCATCGCTGTGTGCGACGGTATAGCTCAAGGTCATGTGGGTATGAAGTACGTGCTCCCCAGCAGAGACATCATCGCCGCAAGCATCGAGATAATGGTTGAAGCGAATCAGCTGGACGCCTTAGTGGCGATAGGCACCTGCGATAAGATAGTGCCCGGCATGCTGATGGCAGTAGCCCGGATTAACATACCCTCCGTCATTGTCACAGGGGGCTATATGCTTCCAGGAGATTTTAAGGGGCGTTCAACTCTGGCAAGTGAAATCACGATGGGATACGGAGCCTACAAAGCTGGAAAACTGTCCAAGGAGGACTTTGAACGGCTAATAGACTCCTGCTGTCCAACTCCAGGTGCGTGCCCGGGCATGTGGACCGCGAACACGATGTGCGTGGCTTCGGAGGCGCTGGGCATGTCGCTGCCGGATAACTCCACAACGCCCGCCGTCGGTTCAAGTATAGCTAAGCTGGCAAAGGAGGCTGGCAGTAAGGTTCTAGAGTTGTTAGAGCATGAAACCAAGCCCTCAGACATAATGACCTACGAGGCCTTCGCAAACTGCGTAAGAGTTATCTTAGCGGTGGGAGGCTCCACTAACGCGTGCTTGCACATCCCAGCGATAGCCTCAGAGCTCGGCATCACGATGGGCTTAGACCTGTTTGACAAGCTTAGCAGAGAAACCCCTTGCATATGTGGTGTCAACCCGATATCTATGTTCACCATGAAGGACCTCGACGAGGCCGGTGGTCTACCTGCAGTGATGAGGCTCATGGAAGATAAGCTTAACGTGGACGTTCTAACGACAAGCGGGAGGACGCTCAGGGAGAACCTAAAGGGCGCGAAGGTTTCCCCGTCGCCGACAGGGGTTATCAGACCTTTGGACAGCCCGTTCTACAAGGAAGGTGGAATAGCGGTCCTTAAGGGAAATCTTGCACCCGGCGGCGCCATAGTTAAACAGGCTGCTGTAAGTCCTCAAATGCTTAAAGTGACCGGCGCATCTAGGGTGTTCGACTCGGAGGAAGAGGCTGTAGAAGCACTGCTGCGCGGCGAAATCGAACCCGGAACTATAATGGTCATTCGGTATGAGGGACCTAAGGGTGGGCCAGGAATGAGGGAAATGTACGACATTCTGCAGATGCTAGTCGGCATGGGGCTATCTGAGTCCGTGGCTCTGGTGACCGATGGAAGGTTTTCGGGCTCTAACAAGGGCGGAGCCATAGGGCACGTGTCCCCCGAGGCCGTTGAAGGTGGGACACTAGCCATAGTCAGGAATGGAGATGCGATCGAAATAGACATTCCTAGAAGGAGGCTGAACGTGAAACTCCCAGAAGAGGAGATTAAGGAAAGGCTGAGGACATGGAAGGCTCCCCCACCAAAGATAAAGAAGGGCATACTGGTGTTGTATTCGAAAATCGCTGAATCAGCAGATAAGGGCGCGATACTTAAAGCGTAGCCTGAACCTCCGCCTCCAGCCCGACTACAGGTACGATGCTCGTAAAATGATTTAAGCGATTGATTTCTTTAGCAAAGATAAAACTAAGACCATGACAAAACATTTATCGAAATAGACATTCCAGAACGCGTTTAACGGCGAACAAGGGCAAGGCTTTGTCGTTTATTTTCAGCCTCGCAGCCTCTTCGTAGTCCCTATCCTCCCTTTGCAGAATCCTCAGCTTAACTTCTCCGCCTAGTCCATAGCCGCCAACGCTGAAATCCGAGCGCACCACTCGGTGGCATGGGATTAGTAAGGGAAACGGGTTCGTTGCCATAACGCGGCCCACCGCTCTTGAGCTCGCACCCACGGTCTTAGCTATCGCGCCGTAGGTTGTCACGTATCCGACGGGAATCAGGGAGACGCATTTGAGCACCCCACGAGTGTAGCTTGGCAAGTGGTCCAGAGCTAGTTGAAAGCTGAAGGAAACATCCTTTCCGTCAAAAATCGTCTTCAAGGTTTTCAGCAACTCCATAGAAAGCGGAATCGACTTCTCTGCCATTTGAAAAGGCATGTTGTAAGGTAGGTTTTCCAGCAGACGCCGTAGGACACCTCTCTCACTGAACGAGAAAGCTGTTGCAAAGACCTTCTCATCCTCAACAGCCGTAGCGTACCACACCTCATCGATTTCTTGATGATAGAGATAGATCACCCTAATCCCTCTCAAGACTAGCGAGGCTTAAAGTTCGATTGTCCAATTGAAGATTTAAGACTTTATTGGGGCTATTCGAAAAAATGTTGTGGGTTTATTGCTTCAGATTTTAGTAGGTTTTGGATCGTTGTAAAGAGGCTTTTCCCTTAAAGACTTGTTTAAGGCTTTGGATACTTCTTGGCTGGAGCACCCTTTCTTTTTTGAATAGGACTGTTTTATGATTAAATTTAATAGTCTCCCAGTATATAGTGCATCGAACAGGAGGCATCAAATTTGACTGGACAACCACAACCCCCGTATCTCTTCGTTCCAGGCGCCACCACACTGGGAGTGGTTTGCTCCGACGGCGTAATTTTAGCCTCGGAGAAAAGGGTTTCATACGGCTACCTAGTCGTTAGCAGAGTTGGGAAGAAGGTTTTCAAGATAGCCGACCGAATTGGTGCAGCGTGCGCAGGACTAGTTTCTGACATGCAGATCTTGGTTCGGGAGGTGGAAGCCTACGCAAACCTGTTTAAGCTCGATGCAGGTAGACCCATCCCGGTGAGGTCCGCCGCTAAGGTGATGTCCAACCTGCTCTTCAGCCGAAGGCTGGCTCCACTAATTACACAAACGATCGTGGGAGGAATGGACGAGGAGGGCGCATCGTTGTACGTATTAGATATACTGGGGTCGGTCATACCCGACAAATACGCCGCGGTGGGGTCTGGAGCTGAAATCGCTGTCGGGGTCTTAGAGGAAGCATACAAGGAGAACATGACCGTTAAGGAAGCGAAAGAGCTGGTAGCCAGAGCCATAAAATCCGCGGTGAGCCGAGACATCATGAGCGGAGACGGCGTGGACTTCCTCATCATCACCAGCGAAGGAACTCAAGAAGAGTCTATAAAATTCTAGCGCCCAGTCGAAAAAGAGACGCCCCTGCTTCATCGTCTCACCTGCAAGTTAGGGGAAATAAAATTGTCGTTCCAGTTAACCCACGAAGAGGGAGAGTTCCTCGTGAGGCTCGCTCGGAAAGCCGTGGAGGAACACCTTCGAAACAGGAGGGTCATTAGGGTCCCGACGGACACCCCGCCAAAACTCATGGAACCCTGCGGAGTCTTTGTCACATTAAACAGCGTCCAACGTGGGAGAAAGGAACTGAGAGGCTGCATCGGTTTCCCATACCCCACCACTCCCTTAGCAAAAGCGGTAATAGAGTCTGCGATCAGCTCTGCAACGCAGGACCCCCGTTTCTACCCGGTCTCCCTCCAGGAACTGGATTCCATCGTGTTTGAAGTGAGTGTGCTTACTCCTCCTCAGCTTATCGAGGTGGAGAGGTCCACGGATTATCCCTCAAAGATTAAGGTTGGGCAAGACGGGCTGATCGTGGAGAAGGGCTACTACAAGGGTCTTCTTCTTCCTCAAGTACCCATTGAGTGGAACTGGGATGAAGAAGAGTTTCTTTCTCAATGCTGCATGAAAGCTGGCCTGTCGCCAGACTGCTGGCTACTCAAAGGAACAAAAATCTATAGTTTTCAAGCCATTATCTTTGAAGAAACTTCTCCAAAGGGTGAAATAGAACCAAAACAGCTGTATGGGTAGGTTCCATGCGGGTTCAGTTCTCGCCCTGTGGAATAGGCTTGGGTCACGTGGGCCGTTGCGTTCCCCATAGCTAAGAAGCTGGAGGAAAGAGGCGTTCAAGGTTTGTATCCTCAACCAATTTCAAATCAATTTTCAACTGGACTTGCGACGAAACAAGGCGTATCATTTTGATTATTAGAAAGGTCAATGAAATAGCCTTGTTAAATGTTTGCAACGTCCTCGATAACATCAACTGCTTGGTTCAGACCCTTAAACTTGTTCGAACACTCATTCACCCTTTTTACATTGTTTTTGTAAAGTTGTTTTCTCTCTTCGATTTCTTGAATGGCCAGTCTCAGTTGCTCCTTATTTTCCACGGCTATTGAACACTTCAACTCCTGCATTTTCCTCGCGTTTCCCAATTGTTCGGGTTGTGTTGGGATGCAAACGCTGGGTTTTGTGTATTTTATGGTTTCGAAGCAGGTTGTGTGTCCGCCGCTGAACACTATTAGTCTGGAGTTTTTCATGAATTCTTGACGTTCTTCTTGAGATAGCCATGTGTGTATCTCCAAGTTTCCAATTTTTTTTGTTATTCTTTTGCTTGGTTCTCCTAGGCTTATTACGCTCTTGGTTTCAAGTGTTTTTAACACTGGAATTATCATTTGTGTTAGTTTGGCTCTTGTTCCCAATGGTCCGCTTATCGGAGCGAAGACTTGTTTTTCCGACCCTTTTATGGGTGTCAGGTTGAGGAAACTCCCCACAAACTCAACCTTGTCCTTGATTCGCATTTTATCTACGTCACCTAAATTATATTCGCAGATGGTGTAAGGCTCTGGATTGTCGGGCACAATTATCTTTGCACATTTTTTCACGTAGCGTTCCGTGAATCTCTCGCCTGGAGTGAGCAGAGGAGAGAAACCATAACTCGGTCGAATGATATTCGTTATGTAAACGGAGGGAACCCTCCATCTGTGCGCGAGTCGTAGGGCATGCATGTCACCGTCAGAAACAATCAAGTCGGGTTTGATTCTTCGGATGTGTAGTCTAAGGTCATAGTAGCGGTGAACGGTTTCCGTCGCGCTCGGGCTCTTAATCTCAAGCTTGTTTTTTTCATGGTTGAAATATGGAAGGGGAATCAAAATGTTCAGAATTGACGCCGAAGCTATTATTCCATGGACGTTTTCATACCACGCCACAGGCGTACAAAGATGAACATTCTCAAACTCTTTTTTTAGCAGTTGATAAGCGGCTCCACCAGAGAAGAAAAAAAGTTCGTGTCCTCTTTTCTCTAAGTTCTTTCCTAGTAGCACGACCCTTGACACATGTCCCAAACCCAATTCAGCGCAACTGAAGAGAAGCCGCATAATAAAAAGGGGGACAGGGGAGATTTATTTAAGTTGTCCTTTGATCAATGAAAAACACCGACGTCACTGACTAATAATAACACTTTTTTCAAAGCTTAATATACATCAAAATAAGTAAATCATTTCCCAGTGGGATACAGACCACTTGAAAGGAGAAGCTTTAAATGTTAAATAAGTTGGAGCGTCAGTGCGTGCAAGAACAAACGGTTTCCAATTCTTCCTTCAATAATAGTTAATGTTAGAGCATCCTCTGGGTGTTGTCTTTGCAACTAGACTGTCACAAGGTTTCGGTGGTTCTTTTAACGAAGAACTCGGTGGCAACTGTTCGCAAAAGTCTCGATTCTGTGTTCCAACAAACTCGCAAACCCGACGAGGTAGTGGTAGTTGATGGTGGCTCAACCGATGGCACGCTGGAAGTCGTGAGGCAGCATCCGGTTAAACTCGTTTTAGAGCCTGGGCTAGGCTTCGGATACGCGCGCAACCTTGGTGTTGAGAAGGCTGAGGGAGACTTCGTCTTCTTCATCGATTCTGACTGTTACGCTGACCCTCGTTGGATCGAAAAAATCTTGCCGCACTTCGACGACCCGGAAATCGCCGGGGCAACTGGACAAACACGCCTCTGGAACACTAGCGACGATGTGGCTCGCTTTCTCGCTTGTGTTGGAGGAAGGATGAACATGCCAACGCAGCACGCTTACGTTAAGATAGCGCCTACCATGAACCTTGCCCTGAGGCGTAACGTGGTCCTAGAGGCTGGAGGGTTCGACGAGACGCTGGTTCGTTGCGAGGACACCGAGCTTACGTACAAGGTCACGAGACGATACAAGATCCTTTACGAGCCAGAAGCGGTCGTTTGGTTTAGGGGATCGCCGACGTTGGGCACTGCCTCACGCAAGTGTATCCGCCACTTCATAGGGGTGGGTCAACTCTTCGCGAAGCATGGCTTTAACCCGTCGTTTGTCCGCTTCAACCTTCCGATTCGTGGTCTCCTCCTGGTTCTTAGCATAGTTTCGCTCTTCTTGTCACCTTGGTACGTTCCAGCGGTTCTGCTGTCAGTTTTGTTCCTAGAATTTATTTATAAGACGGTGAGGATGTACTGGCGGTATCACGACCGTTGTGTCCTCTACTACACTATTTTCTTTACGTTTTGGTCGCTGGCGAGTTTAGCCATGTTTTACGGGTTATATTTGGGACTGAAACACAGGCGAAAACCTCGCAACGTGAAGGCATTTCAATAAACAATTACAGTTGTATTAATGCCATTTCGATGGTGGCTGCTGAAAGCAGGAGTAAGGCGCATAGGGCAATGGATATGCCTGTGTTTTTTGCTTCAGCCTTGAATCGTCGTTGAGCTGTTCCAATGACGAGCCAAACGCTCTGAGATATAGCGAGTGCATAGGCCGCATACTCAATCCATGCGTGGGGAGAAAGAAACGTGAGTCCAAATAAAGCGCTAGGGTTGATTTCATAAACTATCGCGAAGGCGGCGAGAACCCTTCCTGTGGAGTAGAGGACGTAGAAGGCGTAGAAGGGACCGAATACAGGTATGAACATTAGTAGGCAGTGCATGAGGTTATTTGCGAAGATAGCGGACACGCTCATCAGAGACGGAAGCATATCTCTAACTTCTTTGTAGATTCCTTGAGCCTCTGAGGTGCTCATCGAGGAAAGTGCTCCTGCAAGGGTGATGACAAGAGAGGCAATGAAAGCTAGTGTGATAGTTAAAGCTCTTTCCCTCCTACCCAAACTAACTTTTATCAGCCTCATACCTACTAACCCCATCGTTGCGCATCTCATCTCCAAGCGTTGTTAGTGGTCTCGTCTCGTGCTTTATTAAGCTTGTTTTAGTGTGATCTCTAAGAGGCGGAAGCCTCGAGCGCAAGGGTTCAGCATCTCGGTGATTTGAACCTTTTCCAAAATCTTCTTCTCGTCTTTAGCATAGCCCACAATGTCGTGTTCTGCTGCCGCTGAAGATTCTAGTGCAACGCTGTCCTCAAAGAACTTCGCTTGGCACTTGGCGGGCAGGCCTAGCCTCAGCCCGCTCCCTTCTTTAACCACTTTTTCTGCGGAGTACAAAATTGCGTAGGCGCCAGAAGTTAGTTCAGCGATTCTTACGGGGACGCTTTCCTTCCCTATGGCTACGACTTCGATGCCGTGAACACGTTTGATGCTGGAGGCGATTTTTCTTATTTTCGGCAGAATCCTCAAAACTTGTCCTCGTGCCCTGCTTGAAATCGTCATTTTGGAAAGTCGAATCGGGGAAAGCTCTTCTAGGCTTATGCTGCCCAACGACATATCCAAGTGAACCACGTCCGCCTCCACTTCTTTCAAGAGGCTTTGACAAAGCTCCAGCTCATGAACGATTAGGAGGTAGCCGTTTTCCACCTTAGCAAAAAGGGGCTCAGCTAAACAAAAGCTAACTTTCCTGTAGGGGGGCTCCACCAACACCGCAGCCACCGCAACCACCAACAAAGGCTCGAAGCGGTCGTTCAAAACGGCAGCACCCGAATCCGCCGCCACCACCCTCAAACACATTCCCCCATTCTACATTTTTTGAAAGGACTCGTCTATTATTTTTTACCCCATTTACATAATTTATGACAAATACTACCAATTGACATGAACTATGAAAAGATGGGAAATCTATTTTCATGTTTTGAGTGCCAGAGAGTATGCCCGATAGGAAAAGCAGCTTCTCTAACTCCAACGCTTATATGAAACAATGTTACTCTAGATTTAGGGTGCCCACGGTGAAAACTGGGGATGTTGAGGCGCTGTTAAAAGAGGCTAGGGATGCCTACCTTAAAGCGCGCGAGGAGCTGGAGAGGAGCCTTGAGAAAGGGGACACGATGCTTCTCAGAAACGCTTGCGAGAAGGGCCGGCTCGTCATCGTAAAAGCCACCGACGCGCTCTTGGAGGGAAGGAGGCTGGGAAAAGGTGAGAGCTACAAAGACCCACGTGATAAGCTGTGGGAGCTAAGCAGAAAGGATGAGGCAATTGAGGCACTCGGCTTACACGACAGGTTTGGAGCTAGGGAGGCAGCCCTGCACATACACGGATTTTACGATGGAATGGTGGGCTGGGAGCTCGCCCACGAAGAGCTTGAAAAAGCCGAAAAATATCTGAGCGACGTAGAAAAACTCTTAAGGTCATAGTATATCGCCTTTATGGATACCACGCCTTGCCATAATTGTCTGGAATTATTCTATTTGGATACATGTCTTTTAACTACACTTTTCCATAAGATTCTTATCTAAATAAAAGGATTAGGAATAGGGTTTCAGTTAACAAGATTTTCCTAAGACAAGCTTGTCTAGGACCGTCTAGTCTTTCCCTCCCCCGGGGTATATAGGGTCCAAATATTTTTTCACACCAACCATTCACAAACTTTATCTTCCACCACTCCAAGTCATTTAATGGCCGAATGACGACAAAAACTAGATGAGCGATGATTTCACAGAGTTACGCGGACGGCCATAATTCTTTCTCCGAAAAGCAGGTTTAGTTCAGATACGGATTTTGAAACAAAAATATGTTGAACCTCGAAATAAACCTTAATCAACCGACCCTTCACAGTTAAATGTGCGGTGAAAAGTTGAACGAAGAGCTACTTCTGGCCTGCAAAGAGCTGATCGACAACGCTAAAACTGAACGCAAGAACATAGCCTTCAAGCAAGCATGCATCCAAATCTTAGCAAAAGCAAAGCACATCCTAACCAACGAACAGTTCCAAGAACTATGCTCATCCGCAGCGGAAAGAATAAAGGAAAACATAGAACCAGAACGACAAAACTTAGCTTCTACCTAAGCTCACTCGACCCGCCGAAGGTTCATCCCCAAAACATACACTTCTGCACTTTTCGCCCGACTAGCCTTCGGCTTAATCAACTTCACAAAAGCGAAGCGACGCTTCACTCGCCTTATGAAGTCGTGGAGCATATCACCTTGAAAGACCTTCACGAAGAAATTTCCCCCAGGCCTAAGAACGGATACGGCGATCCGTAGGGACTCTTGAGCAAGGTCAATTTGTCGGGCATGGTCCAGCTCCCAGACTCCGGAGATGTTCGGCGAAACATCTGAAACCACAGCATCGGCTGAGCGAGGCAAGAGCTCCCGTATGTGCCGTATTGTTTGAGAGTCTGTTATGTCAGCCATGATGGTGCGAACGTATGGCAGATCGATCGGCTCCACGGGTTTAAGGTCGACCCCCAACACAAAACCCTTTTCACCCACGATTTTGCTGGAGGCTTGCGTCCAACCGCCTGGAGCTGCTCCTAAATCCACCACCACATCGCCAGGCTTGATGAACGGATGCTTTTCCACGGCTTGAAGAAGCTTGTAAGCTGCGCGTGACCGATATTTTTCCTCCTTCGCTCTTCGATAATAGTATTCCCTTTTCCGTTCCTTGACCCACGCTTTCGACAAGACTTTTTTCACCTTGATTTTCCATCAGTCTGGATGATGCCAACTAGACCATATTAATTGGGGAGGTATCCGTACTTAAAAATCCTTTTCGACCTTTCGCAAAAGTTTCTCCTTGACAAAATTTATAAGTTATAGAACTTTATTTTATTTTTCATGTCTCTAGGGAAAAGTGACTGGATATGGCTTAACGGGCAGTTTGTCCCTTGGGACGAGGCCAAAACCCACGTTTTAGACCATGGAATACACTACGGAACCGGGATCTTTGAAGGAATTAGGACATATAAAACGCAGGACGGAAACTCTGCGATTTTCAGGCTGGAGGGTCACGTGGAAAGAATGTTTAAATCGGCTGAAATAATACAGATGAAAATTCCCTATGAACAAAAGAAGATCGAGGAGGTAATTGTCGAAGCTGTCAGAAAAAACAAGCTGACAGAATGCTACATAAGGCCTCTAGTGTGGTTTGGATACGGAGAAATTGGGGTATACGTGCGTAACCCACCCGTCAACGTTATGGTTGCCGCTTGGGAATGGGGGAAGTATCTCGGAAAAGAAGCGTTAGAAGAGGGCATCCGAACAAAGATTAGTACGTGGATAAGAAATAACCCCAACGCGTTTCCGTCCCAGATCAAGAACACGGGAAGCTACCTAAACGCCGTTTTGGCAGCTAGGGAAGTCAGGGCTATGGGTTACAATGAGGCCATAATGCTGGATCACAGAGGGTTTATTTCCGAAGGCCCTGGAGAAAACATATTTATCGTAGAGAATGAGGTGTTGCTAACTCCGCCGCTTCATGCTTCGATTCTGCCCGGCATAACCAGAGACACGGTGATAACTCTTGCACAGGATTTGGACTACGAAGTTAAAGAAACCGACATCACCAGAAGCAGGCTCTATAACGCGGACGAGGCCTTCTTTACCGGCACCGCAGCTGAGGTAACCCCGATCCGTGAAGTTGACGATAGGAGGATAGGAAGTGGAAAACGAGGACCAGTCACTGAGAGGATTCAAGAGGAGTACCTTGCAACGGTGAGGGGAGAAAGGCAACAGTATAAGTGTTGGCTCACGTACGTGTATGAATAATAAACGTTCGGGCTTTTTAAAATTCTTGAATTTTTAAACCCTTTTCAAACCGCCAATAAGACAAAGCTCTTCGACTGTACATAGAAGGTTGCATACAAGATAATTGATACGCCACATTAAAACCTTTGTTTCAGACAGCAAAATCAATCGTCACTGGAGGAGCCCGTTTCCTTTTGTGTAAGGCTTAAGATCCATTCAGTCAATTTTTCGCATTCGTTGGGCGATATGGTGCTCCAGGCTCCGCATCGAGAGTTATCTGGGCACATGAGGCAAGGACAGTCGAGGATGGAGTTGATGGAGGCGGGGCGTCTCTTGGGATACAGCCTATAGGTCCATCTTCCGTTGAAAAGTTCCCGCTCGCGGAGAATTAACCCCTTTTTTTCCAGCTTTATGGCGATTCGGGAACCCTCTCTGCTGCTGGCATCCAGCTTTCGCCACAGTTCAGATTGAAGCACGCCTTGACTTCCTGTGTTTACGATTAACTGTAGAGCCTTGTGTTCCATATCGTTACGTCTTGGCATGATCATCGATTCCTTAGGCTTCTAATAAATAAAGGACTTTGAAACATAAAAATGTATATATCCCATATTAAGAAAACACCGAGACTTAAGATCACGTCTAACATCGACACTAGACTTAGGAGAGCTAGACTGATTTGTTTATATGTGTCCAGAATGTTTTAAGACTTCAGGGTTAACTAGATTTTTCGGCTTTTTTCCTTCAAGGATTCTAATAGCCGCTTCTTTTCGAAGCACTCTAGCGGATCTCTCTGAGTAGAAGGCCATGTGGGGCGTGACGATCACGTTAGGAAGACTTAGCAATGGATCATCAGTATCTGGAGGTTCTTTTTCCAGAACGTCTAAACCCGCATATCCTATTCTTCTGGTCATCAACGCCTTATATAGAGCCCTTTGGTCTACAACAGCGTCTCTGGCCGTGTTAATCAAGATAGTCATCTTCTTCATTAATTGTAACTCCTTTTCGCCAATCAAGTGGTATGTGTCTTTTGTCAAGGGAACATGTACGGTGACGATATCCGATTTCTCAAGAAAGTTTTCAGGTCAACGGGTTTGGCTCCCCGTTGTTTTATAAGGCTCTCAGAAACATAGGGGTCATATACAAAAATATTGAGTTCAAGGGACCTTAATCTCTCAGCCACCTTTCCACTAATCTTTCAAAAACCAATGATGCCCGCGGTTCGACCCTTTAAGTTAATTATCGGTCTGAATTTATTCCAGTTCCATTCTCCTACTTTTGTTAATGAATTAATCCAGGGTATCTTCCTAGCCAGCGCAAGTATCAAGCCTAATATGTGATCTGCCCACTTCAGAAAGGCAGTAGTCAGGAACGTTGCACACGTAAATCCCTCTAGTCGTGGCCGCCTCTACATCAAGGTTGTCATACCCGATTCCCATCTCAATTATCCCACGTGCTCTTACAAAATTTTGAATGATCCTCGTGTAATAGGGGCCGCGTCGCACAACACGACATCAGCATCCCTTGTCGCCTCCATAATTTTAGTCTCATCCTTTGTTCGCAACAAGCAGACCTTTGCATCAATCTTGCTGAGAATCTTCCGCTCAATTGTAGGCTCTCCGCGAATCGCTGCACACTCCGTAATAACCACTTTAAACTTTTCTCCACTATCATACATGAACCCGGCACCTCTCTAAGATAAATGCAGTAACCGGGGAGTTATATTTTGTTTACAAAAAGGATATGTTCATAGACAAGATTGCAATGATGGACATCAACGAAGAGAGAAAATTGCAATTTTTGTGATCCTTATCTAAAGTATCACGAAAATCTCAGATTATTCCTCGCACCAACTTTGAAGATGCAGTGCAAGCTTCCTATTTTGTCATCAATTAGATTAGGCTGGTAGTAATGAAGCGAGGACGCTAGATGAGAAAATAGCTTTAAAATATGCCAGTGCCCAATGAACAACTAAGCCGGACAGTACATCATTTACCCTTAGAACCGTGCTTAACTTCACTAACTTACAATCGATAATCACGGAAGCATTAAAACCTCCAATTTTGCCTATACAACCTCCCTTCATCTTGTTTTCATCCAAGGAGATGGCAAGCTACATAATGCCTTTTTTCTATTTCCGCTAGAGTTGGTTCAACCTCCCGGCACACCTTTTTGGCAAACAAGCATCTGGGGTGAAAACTGCAGCCGGTTGGAGGATTAACGGAACTCGCGACTTCGCCCTTGACTAACAATTTTACACGTTCGGCGGTAGGATCCGGTACAGGCACTGCGGATATTAAAGCCTTGGTATAAGGATGCAAAGAATTATCAATGACCTCGTTTGTTTGGCCACTTTCGACTATCTTTCCTAAGTACATTACGGCGATACGAGTGCATATTTGCCGAGTCACGGCTAGGTCATGGGTTATGAATAGTTGTGTGAGGTTGAATTTATCCCTAAATTTAAGAAGCAAGGCCAAAATTCCGGCTCTTATTGAAGCATCCAACATTGATACAGGCTCGTCTGCGACTAAAAAACTTGGCCGAAGTATAAGAGACCTAGCTATGACGACTCTCTGTCTTTGACCGCCGCTTAATTGGTGAGGGTACCTATAAATGAAATCTTCGGGAGGTATTAATTCGACGTCTTCTAGCGCGTCATTCACCATAGCTTTCTTTTCGCTCTCGTTTTTGGCTATACCATGGACAATCAACGGTTCGGCTACGAGACTAAATATTGTCATTCTTGGGTTCAAAGATTCATAGGGGTCCTGAAACACCATTTGGATTTCCCGTCGCAATTTTTTCAGTTCCTTCCTTCTTAATGAGGATATTTCGGTTCCTTTGAAGTATATTTTGCCACTTGTAGGCTCAATAAGCCTAGTCATCAGCCTGGCAGTGGTGGTTTTGCCACAACCGCTTTCCCCTATGAGACCAAAAATTTCTCTTTCCCATACGTCAAAACTTATTGTATCGACCGCGCGTACATAATCTTGTCGTCTAAGTAGTGCGCCCACGAGCCCCCTCCTTAGTGGAAACCATTTCTTTAGATCTCTTACTCTCACTACAGCCTCTTTCATTATCCTTTCACCTAAGGTGACACGCTACGTAATGCTCTTTTTCCGTTTCTGTTAGGGTTGGTTCAACTTCTTGACAGATTTTTCCGGCAAACGGGCACCTAGTATGGAATCTACAGCCAATGGGAGGATTAATAAGGTTAGGGGGGCTTCCTGGAATCGAGATCAGATCTGTGGAACTTCTGACACTGGGAAAGGCTTTAATTAGACCTTGCACGTACGGGTGATGAGGCCTCTTAAAGATAGACATCGTATCTGCATACTCGACTATCTTACCGGCGTACATTACGGCACATCTGTCGCAGATCTCAGATATTAATGAAAGATCGTGGGATATCACTATCATCGACAGACCCAATGTTTCTTGCAAATTCTTCAAGAGCTTCAGTATTTGCGCTTGGACAATGACGTCTAATCCCGTGGTGGGCTCATCAGCAATGACAACACTTGGGTTTAGAGCCAGTGCCATAGCTATCATGGAGCGTTGTTTCATCCCACCACTAAATTCATGGGGATAATTAGCAGCTCTCGAAGAATCTATTCCAACGAGCGCAAGCAATTCCTCAACTCTCTTCAATGCATCGGATTTCTTAAGGCTCGTGTGGGCTAAGATGGCTTCTGAGATTTGATCACCAATTTTAAGCACCGGGTTAAAAGCGCTCATCGAGCCTTGGAATACTATCGATATTTTACTCCACCTTATCTTTTGTAGTTCCGCCTCGTTTTTATCGAGAAGGTTTTCTCTATGAAGTAATATCTTTCCACCAACTATTTGTCCAGGTAAAGGTACAAGCCTCATTAAAGAAAGAGCTATCGTGGATTTGCCGCAACCAGATTCGCCAGCTATTCCTAATATCTCCCTAACATTCAATCGAAAGCTAACACCATCTACAGCCTTCACCACGCCCCGTGAGGTGAAGTAGTAAGTTTTGAGGCCTTCGGTTTCAAGGATGGACATTTTAAAGCTGCCTTATGCCATTTTCTAGACTGGTTATAATAATTTTTCTAATGTATATATGGATTCTCTTAAGTGGAATCGGAATGTAGCCATAAGCAGCGGTTTCATAAGGTTCTTTCCCGTATGTCCCAGTAGTCCCTTAACGTCTCTCCTAGTATATTAAACGAAGATGCTGCTGCAAAAATAGCTAAACCAGGGAAAACGAGGGGATAGATTGAGATATTCATGTAGCCACGGGCTTCATACATCATTGTTCCCCAGTCAGGTGTTGGAGGCTGGGCACCTAATCCAATGAACCCTAATGCTCCTATCAGAAGTATGGCACCTGCCGCGTTAAATGTCACTTGCACAATGAGGGGACTAACAATGTTAGGCACTATGTGACGAAAGATGATTCGCATACCACTGCAGCCTATCACTCTTGCGTTGTCGATATATAGTAACTCTTTGGTGCTCAGCACTTGTCCCCTTGTTAACCTAGCGAATGGTCCGATGTAATAGATGCTTGCTGCAATTATTGCATTTTCTAATCCTACTCCTAATACAGCTAACATACCAAATGCCAGAATCATGTGTGGAAAACATAAGAGGAGATCGACCACTCTCATACTAAGAAGATCGACGATGCCTCCGTAGTAACCAGATAAAAGGCCCATTATAAGTCCTATGCAAGTTGAAATTAGCAGCACTCTAGAAACGGAGTATAGGAGGATTCTTGCTCCATAAATTATTCTACTAAGGATATCTCTGCCCAGGGGGTCAGTGCCGAGTGGATATTCTAAGCTAGGAGGCAAGAGTTTCTTAGGTAGATCTTGATCCCAATACGGCCTTGGAGCAACGAAATCTGCAGATATAGCACAGAAGATAAGAAGGAATAAGATTAATAGAGCAAAAACTATGGATTTGTCTCTTCTTGAGCTTTCTTTGACGAAGCCCACGAATCGGCTCGATTGGTCTTTCAATTCCCTAACCAATTTGTTTGAGTAAGGTAGGATTTTCATTCCAGCACCTCCTGATTTACTCATGTTTTGCATAACGTACCCGAGGGTCCAGATATGCATACAAGATATCTGAAACTAATACCGACAAAGTCATGACGATTGCTACAAATAGTATACCTCCCTGAACAAGAGGGTAGTCGCGTCTAAACAAGCCTTGCACAATTAATAAGCCCAAGCCCGGATAACTGAAGACCGTCTCTGTTACCACAGCGCCTCCGATTAGTGAACCAAACTGTAGGGTTATTACAGTAACTATGGGGATTAATGAATTTCTGAGAATGTGATTGACAAGTATCCTGCTCTTTTTCAATCCTTTTGCTTGTGCTGTTAAGATGAAGTCTTGATGTATGACATCCAATGAAGCGGCGCGAGTCACCCTTGAAATCATTCCAAATAAATAGGTGGTTAAGGTAAGGGTAGGTAAAACTAGATGTTCAGGTCCTCCAATTCCCATAGAGGGGAGTAAACGTAGGTGTAATGAAAACACTATGATAAAGATTATTCCTACCCAGAATATTGGTATCGAGAAGCCTAGTAACGAGATCGTCCTAAAAATCTTGTCTACTCTTCCACGGTGAGTCGCAGATAATATTCCAAGAACTATTCCTATAGCTGAAGCTAGAATAATGCTGAGGACCGCCAACTGCAAAGTTGCTGTGAACCTGCGTATTACCAAGGGGAGTACAGGCTCGCCACCGGGCACACCAGTCTCTAGAGAGTATCCCCAGTCTCCTTTCAGCAATCTCCCTAAGTATAAGAGATACTGTATGTAAATCGGTTGATCTAAGCCCAGTAGTTTTCTAGCTGCCTCTATTTCTTCCCATGTGGCAAATCCGCCGAGCATGATTATAACAGGGTCTCCTGGGATTAATCGTAGAATTACAAAGACAACCACGGTTACACCAAGTATCGTCGGGATCACTGAAAGCACCCGCTTGATGAAGTAAGAGAACAGCATGTACTCACTCCCTTATTTTTAAAAAAAGAGGAGAGAGGATAAAGGTTTTCCTTCAGATATTTTGGTATACCAATTCAGCGGCGCCCATTCCGGACATCCTTGACTTCAACGTTTTTCAAAGTACGCATCATACCAGTAATAGTATTCTGCTCTGGATGTAACGCCCTTCAAGTACGGCACTCTCGCAGCAATAGTCGATTCGCTGTGCATGAAAAGATAAGGAACGGCATCGTATATCATTCGCTGCATCTTTTCCGTTATAGCATAACGCTCCTTTGTATCAAGAGTACTTGATTGCTTTAAGTATAAGTCGTCAAATTCCTTTGGCAAAGCTGTGCCATAGCGTCCCGGAACCCACCAGAATGTTAAGGACTCTGCGCTTTTCGACCACCAGTTTATGTTAAGCCCCCAATCTAGGTCCATGGTAATTATAGCTAGTGAGTAGATTCCCACATGATATGGAAAATCAGCGGGACTCGCCTTACCTTCTTGGACTAAACGGCAGTTTGACATTGCTTTTCCTTGAAGGGACCCGAATTCCATTTGCTCAAGGGTCACCTTGAAACCGTTTTTATTAAGATACCCTGCGATAGTCACTCCTAAGTCTTTGTCTAGGAGATACCTGTCTATGCTATTCCATATAGTTATTGGGCATGGGTTATTTGGACCATATCCTGCTTCCGCTAATAGTTGTTTTGCCTTCTCTGGGTTGTAGGGAAACATCGGTTCATTTTTCGCCTCTGCAAACATTACCCTGCCAGGCGGTCCTTCAACGAAGACTCCGTCGGCGGGCGTCACCATATCGAAGTATAATTCCTTAGCGATCGTCTTCTTATCAACCGCGTAATTGATGGCTAGTCGAACCCTTATGTCATCGGTCGGCGGTTTCGCGGTGTTAATCCAGTAATATATATTGCGGTGATGTCTGTAAACATCTACCTCGAATCCCTTATTCTTAAGTCTATTAACCTCTGCCGGCGGGACATGGGTCATGTAATCGATCTCACCCGTCTCTAAAGCTATGACGCGGGCGGTAGCATCCGTTATGATCTTAACTATAATTTTGTCGAATTTGGGTGGATGATCCTTGTTCCAGTAATCTTCGTTCTTCACAAATACTAATCGTTCGCCTTTTATTCTTTCAATGCATTTATACGGTCCCGTTCCGCAGAAGCGTTCTGTTCCAAAGCCCGGTTTCAAGACTTCTTCAGGACAGGCAGTAGGCAGATTATGCGTTTCACCTAAGTATGAGAACCCTGCTGCCACTGGCTGGTCAGCTCCTACACGGAGGGTATACTGATCGATTGCCTCGAAGCGGCTTAGCAGACCAAGACAGAATTTGGGGGCAGTAATGTTTGTCCAATACGCTACCCTATTGAGGTTCCATGCAACGTCGAGAGCAGTAAGCTCACGACCGTTATGAAACTTGACGCCTTTACGGATCTTAACCTCCCAAGTTTTTTCATCAATTGGCTTCCAAGATTCCGCGATCCAAGGCTCAGTTTCTAGTTTACCATCGACTAACTTCATCCTTATCAGAGGTTCGTAAATAAGCCTTTCAACCGAGACTTCGATGTTAGTCTTGACGATGCCTGGGTCAAGAGCACGAACATCTCTTGGCATACCGATCCTAAGCACTTTTTCTTCTGGTTTAGGTGCGAACATCGTAGTGTACGCGTAGTATCCAGAGATTGTAGCAACGACTATTACGATTATGGCGATAACGGCAATCGTTAACTTGGCTATACCTTTTTTCTCCAAATTTTTTCCCTTCGACCAGTAGACATACGAGATTTTATAGGACTGGTTTATAAAAATAACGGTTCTCGGTTCCCAGTTGCTTATGATTCAGCTTTTTACAACGATCAAGAAAAAGTGGCTGGCAGTGAGCGATGAGATAACTTCTATGATTCTATGTTCTTTACGTTTTTTGTCCTCCCTATCAGAACAGCCCATTCACCTGTGTTTACTACAGGCTGGGTTCTGAGCCCGAAAACGATGCCCCCTCTTCTTCAACAATCAACTCTTGCTTTTCAGCAAGTCTGGCGGTCTCCAGGATTCTACCAAAAGGAGACAAAGGAGCATATACACCAAATCTTACATCCACAAGAATCACCCACCCTTTTTAACTACATAGGCATAATTAATAATTGTTGTAGAAAGTGAGGATATTCTATAGTTCACGTTTACAATGGTTATGTGTCACCCCCATATCTTAGGCGGAGGTTAAGGTAGAATATAATATCGGTGGATAGTGGCTGTCCTGCATGGGTTGGGTGGTGAAAACACTCAATTCATGCAAGATCAGAAGACCATTTTAATATATTTATATGAAAGAGATATTTCACAATGGAAAAAACGAGCTGTTCATGTTGCACTTCTTCAGACATTCAAACGTGTATGTCGATTTTCGGAGTACGTGAAAAGGGCGCATCTAAAGCTAAACTGTAAATGTTAGCGTGAGGTTAGGTATATTAGGTAGTGGTTTGAAGAACCTATTAGCCACGTTTCCTATTAAACATCTTCAAGCATGAGAAGCCTGCTCATAAAGGAGTTGAAAGCGTTGCAGACGAGCCGTTCAGCTACATCTTATTGCTTGGGTATAGAGTCCACAGCCGACGATTTTAGCGTAGGAATCCTCTCTTTTGACGGAAAGGTGCTGGCTAACATGATCAGTGCATACGTGCCCGAGAAGGGGGGCATCCACCCAAGGGAGGCAGCTAGACATCACACGGAGGTTGCTGGAAGAGTTTTGGCAGAAGCCTTTCATAAGACGAAAATAAGGCCTCAAGACGTGAGTGTCGTGGCCTTTTCTCAAGGTCCTGGCTTAGGTCCTTGTCTTCGCACCGGCGCGACAGCCGCCCGAGCCTTAGCTTCCTATCTTCAGGTTCCGTTGGTGGGAGTCAATCATTGTGTTGCCCACATCGAGATAGGCAAGCTGATAACGGATGCGAGGGACCCCGTTACCCTCTATGTTTCTGGAGGAAACACTATCGTATCTGCTTTCGAGGCGGGGAGGTATCGCGTTTTCGGTGAAACCCTCGACATAGCGGTGGGGAACTGCCTCGACGTTTTTGCTCGAGAGGCGGGTTTACGCCAAGGGGAGGGGTTGCCTTTCGGCGCCATGGTTGAGGAGTTGGCGAGTCGCGGGCAAACCTTTATCCCCTTCCCGTACACGGTGAAGGGAATGGACTTATCCTTCAGCGGGCTTGTCACTGCGGCTGTCCAGCTGCTTCGTGAAGGGAAGTATCGCCTCGAAGACTTATGCTTCAGTCTTCAAGAGGTGGCGTTCTCCATGCTAACGGAGGTTACCGAGAGGGCACTGGCGCATACTGAGAAGCCGGAGGTGTTGTTAACCGGAGGTGTTGCGGCAAATAAACGGTTGCAGTCGATGCTTAATGTGGTGGCTGAGGAGCACAACGCTCGATTCTGCGTGGTTCCCAAAGAGTACGCCTTGGACAACGGAGCCATGATCGCATGGACCGGAGTTCTCGCCTACCAACACAACATGACGGTTCCAGTGGAGAGGAGCTTCGTTAAGTTGAGGTGGCGACTGGACGAGGTTTATGCGCCTTGGGCTGGGAGCTGAGCTATGCTTATCAAAAAGGGTGCGGAAGCCAACCTGTATCTGGAAGAGTGGCATGATCGCAAGGTGATAATGAAGCGGCGACCATCGAAAAAATATCGTATACCCGAGTTAGATAGGGAAATTCGATCTCAACGAACCGTGCATGAGCCTCAACTTATCCACAGAGCGAAGGAGGCTGGGGTCCCCACGCCCACCATTTTTATGGTCGATGCTGGGGAAGCCACCACCATCATCATGGAATTCATTGAAGGAAAGCAGGTGAAGCAAATCCTAGACAGTCTTTCCTCTGAAGAGAGGCTTCGCTTATGTCGTTATATCGGTGAGCTGATTGGACGCCTCCACGACCGTGGGATCATTCACGGAGACCTCACCACCTCTAACATGATTTTAAATCTGCAAGGCAAGGTTGTCTTCGTGGACTTCGGCTTGAGTGAACTGTCCACAGAACTAGAGGCGATGGGAGTGGATCTGCACCTCATGAAGAGGGCTTTCCAAAGCACCCATTACAAGCATGCGAGGGAGTGCTTTGACGCAGTTATGGAAGGATACGCTGAAGTTTTGGGGGATGACGCGGCAAAAAATGTGTTAGAAAAGATTTGGGAGATAGAGAGGAGAGGCCGTTACATTTCTGAGAGGTAAAGGACGCGGGGGATTTTCTATCACCTATAACCATATCTGTATACATTAAAATATCTGTGCTCATCAGAATCCCCTTAGCAGCTTAGAAGAACTAACGGAAGTCATGTTTTCCATGAAGAGAGGCTGTTCCAAACCTCATAAATACAAGTTTAACGCATCCATCAATAGGAGGAAGACAGCATTAATTGGCTTGCAGAAGCTCTTTCCCCTGGGGTAAGGTAGCCTTCTTCGTGACAGGCAGCCTTCATAAATTTAGCGAGGCCCGCCATGTGCTGGCTGAATATAAGGTTGCAACTGCTCTTCTTAACATAAAGGCTCTTGAAATTCAAGACGACAACATAGAAAATATCGCGAAGGCTAGTGCCATAGACGCCGTGGAAAAATGTGGTCTGCCAGTCTTCGTGGAGGACGCCGGGCTCTTCATCGATGCGTTGGGGGGCTTCCCCGGACCCTACTCCTCCTATATTTATCGAACCATAGGGCCTCAAGGAATCCTTAAATTGATGGATAAGGTGGAAAAGCGAGACGCCTACTTCCATTCGGTAGTTGTCTTCTCCAGCTCAGAAAAGCCTCCTAAATGTTTTCATGGTAGGGTTAAAGGAAAAATTTCCCGAGAGGAGCGAGGAAACTTAGGCTTTGGATTCGACCCCGTCTTCGAGCCTTTAGGCGGTCGAGGTAAAACCTTTGCGGAAATGAGTACGAAAGAGAAAAACAGGTATTCGCATCGGGCTCGAGCCTTGCGAAAATTTGCTCGATGGTATACGTCAGCTTTTTAACGAAGCTTTTAAATATTAGCAACAGCTCGCTCTTAAAGAGTCTTGGAGGACGAATAGTTGCCAAAGAGGGAGAAGGGGAGTTCGCATTCTACTCGACCAGTTAGCAAGAGGCCTCCCACTTGGTGTAAGTACAAGCCTGAAGAGGTGGAGGCCATAGTCATCAAACTCGCAAAGGAGGGGTATAACCCCAGCAAGATCGGGACCGTTTTGCGTGACCAGCATGGTATCCCCCTCACCAAGCCGATCGCAGGAAGAACCATCTCTCAAATTTTAAAGGATGAGGGGCTGGCTCCTACCATCCCCGAGGACCTAGAAACACTGCTAAAAAAGGCTGCTCGCCTTCATGTTCATCTTGAAAAAAACAAAAAAGATTTGCCTAATAGACGGGCCCTTCAACTCATCGAAGCTAAGATCCACAAGCTCTCGCGATACTATAAACGCAGGGGCATGTTGCCGCCGGACTGGAAGTACGACGTAAAAGCCGCCTCGCTCATCTAGGGGTTTACATGTCTATCAAAAAGGAGCAGGTTGAAGCCTTCTTAGACGTCGCCTCTAAAGCAGCCCGCCTCGTTTTAAAGTATGTAGAGGAAGAAGAAGCCATCTACGTTGTCTCTCACTTTGACGCCGATGGATTAGCAGCGGCGGGAATCATCGGAACTTCCTTGGCTAGGTTGGGAGGAAAAATTCGAATTCGAATCGAAAAGTGGGTAGACGAGAACGTGGTTGACGAGATAGCCGCGGAGAAGCCTCCCCTAACCATATTCACCGACTTAGGAGGCGGTTATCTCAATTTAATAAGTGAACGGCTCTCCAACCACCGCATAGTCATCCTTGACCATCACCAACCGGTCGGAGAAGCCTCCCCAAACTTCATCCACGTCAACCCTCATCTTCATGGAATCGATGGGTCCCGCGACCTTAGCGGAGCTGGAGTGGCGTACTTCGTCGCGAAAGCTCTCAGAGAAACGAACATCGACTTAGCTTGTCTCGCCACGGTGGGAGCCCTTGGAGACCTACAAGACAAGTACACCCAAAGAAAACTGGGAGGCTTCAACGAAATGGTGGTGGAAGATGCCGTAAAAACGGGTTGCCTGAAACTTGAAACCGACCTCCTCTTTTTCGGAAGGGAAACACGTCCAATTCATAAGGCACTGGCTTGCACCACGAACCCGTTTATACCGGGCATAAGTGGAGAGGAAGACAAAAGCTTAGCCTTCCTTGCAAGCTTAGGGATCACACCAAAACACGAGGACAAGTGGCGGGCGTTAAGAGACCTTTCAGAAGAGGAGAAAAAGAAGCTGTTTTCTGCACTGGCCGACTACTTGGCTTCGAAGGGATTTCCAAGCAACGTCGCGTTAGGCTTGATTGGAAGCGCCTACACGCTAACTCACGAGGAGCCTTGGACCCCGCTTAAGGACGCTCGAGAGTTTGCAGTTCTGCTCAACGCCACGGGACGAATGGACAAGCCAAGTCTCGGCGTGTCCATCTGCATGGGAGACCGAGGAACCGCTCTTGAGCAAGCCAACATTGTTCTGGAGGAGTACCGGCGAACCATCACCAAATACTTAGGCTGGTTGAATGAGAAACCCGGCCGCATCGAAGAGTTAAGCGGCATCTATGTGGTGCGAGGGGAGGATTTTATCGACGAAAGAGTGATCGGGACCGTTTCATCTATCCTATCAACGAGCCTTCCTAAGCCAGAAAAACCCATCATCGCCTACTCCACGGTCTCAAAGGAAGACTTAGCGAAGGTCTCGGCGAGGGCACTGGACCTCTTAACCAGTAGGGGCCTCAACCTTGGGGAGATTTTGCGTGTTGCCGCCGAAAAACACTCAGGTAGAGGGGGAGGACACGACATCGCCGCCGGAGCTCAAGTTCCTATTCAACAGGTGGAATCCTTCATCAAGCTCGTGGATGAACTGATCAAAAAGCAACTGGAGGAAACTCGTCTTGGAGGCTAAAATCTCGCTTTCGTACAAAAACGAAAGGGAGGCAGAGGCAGTCGCTAAAGCTGTTTTGCCAGATAACGTAAAAGTTCCGCTGGGCTTGTCCATAAAAACCGTGAAAAGAGGCTCCAAGGTTTTCACCTACGTTCAATGTGAAACCAAATTTCAAACCTTTATGGCAACGATTGATGATCTTTTGTGTTGTGTCTCCATTGCAGAAAAGGCCCTTTCAGCGTGTGTTTAGGACATTTCAGCAGGTTTTTATCTCCGTTTTCTGAAAAGCATTATGCCCTTCGTGGTGGCAGACGATTCGAAGCCGACCATTGTTAGTTTGCCTACCTCGTCAACGTTTTTGGCCGTTGCAAAGTGAAATTCGTCACTTTCAAATTTTCCACAACGATTTCGTGGCCGGTCCTAGTTTATAAGTCGGAAAAGCTTAGAAAAGTTTATATTGTATCTTAATATACAATATACTTATGCTGAGAACAACCGCCAGGATAGTTTTGCTGTCCCTTTTGGTAACCGGTGTTCTGTTTCTAGCCTTTCCTCCCATTATCTATGATGCAAAAGCTTCCCCGGCAAGCATCAGTTCAAAGCCAATGCATTTTTACTTCCACTATATTGACATACCTGTCTCCGTTGCTGGTATTCAAACACACTACATCATGAATACTACTCGTTGGTTCAAGTTTCCAGCTCAGAAGGAAGCGTATACCAATTCTTTCTACAAGCCGGTGGGATTGCCCAAAATCACAGTTGATTTCTACTTATATCCCAATCTTGGAGGTCCAGTTACCATCGACGGAACGTGGCAAGTTTTTATCTGGGTCAATGGTTCAGCGTATAAGCCATGCGGCTTCAATGTCGAGTTTAAGGAAATCAATGTTGGAGGCAAGACACTTTGGACTTCTGGGGCACTTACTCCGATAGTTACCAGCTCCATTGGCGGTTATATAGACGTACCCATCTTTGCCTATAACCTCTCATGCACTTCTCTTGTCCATACTTTCAGTTCTGATGCCACAATCCTTGCTGAGGTAACGATTAACCCTGGAGCTTCTGCTGAGTGCCGAGTTTGGTATGACTCGCCTATGTATCCGAGTAAGGTGATTCTTCCCTGCCAAAACTATGCACTTCCATCATCCCTGAAAACCTTCAATGCTAACTACACCGAAACGAACATGTTTTCAGTATTCTGGAGTGAAAGCCAAAGGAAGGTTGTGGTTCGAACCGATGTCACCGATCCATTTGGAGGATATGACATCAACATGGTTAACGTCACCATCTTTGATCCGGCTAAAAGGCCAGTTCTAGACAACGTGAAAATGTCAAGGATTTCCGACGGTTCATGGGTTTTCCGTTATACTCACACATACGAGGCAAGCTGGTCCTATCCTAGCACGGCCATGTCGGGCAACTACACGGTGAGGGTATCAGTCGTAGATAACAACGGGTACTATCGCTACTTAGATTACGGCACCTTTGAACCCTACATTGAATTCAACTCCAGCGTTTTCAGCATCGGGCTTCAGTACCCCATCCAATTTAGAACGGTTGACGCCCACAATGAACCTATGGTCAATGCCCAAGTTTTCGCTGTCTCTCGTGGGGTGATTCTTGCAAGTGGTTTCACCGACGCATCAGGGTGGTGGAAGACCGACCTCTGGGCAGGTTACTATGACATTATTGTTTATTGGCGGGGAACAGAAGTGACAAAACAATTGACGGAGGTGAGAGAGCCGTCAACGTTTACGATACCGTGCAGCGTTTATTATCCGGCTTTCAAAGTAGTTGACGACGTGAACGGCCCCATTTTCGGAGCCCAAGTTTACATCAAGTCACCAAACGGCACTACAAGCATTCAGCCATTTTACACTACCGAAACAGGTTTCATCAATTTGAAACAGGAACCAGCGGGAAACTATTCGTTCACTGTTTGGTGGAAGGGTACAATTGTCCAGGAAACCTCTCTTGTTGTGAACTCTGATGGACCATACACAATAAAGTGCCAAGTTTACGAGCTGACGGCGAAGTTATCTGGAGTTGACGAGGCTCCGGTTCCCAGGGCCCACGTTGTGGTCTATGATCAAACCGGACTAGTGTATGATTTCAAGATAACAAACGAATCGGGTCAAGCCGTATTCAAACTACCCATTGGAAACTATAAATTCACGGTGTGGTGGCAAGGTGTTGTTGTGCAAGAAATCACCCACCGCGTAAATTCCAGTGGCCCATATACAATACCGTGCCAAGTATATCTGTTGAGGATTAACGTTTTGGGCAATAATGGAGGACCAATCCAAGAAGCGCATGTGACCATCTTCTCCCAAGATGGAATGCCCTACGATTTCAAGATCACGAATGCATCAGGCGTTGTGATGTCAAGGCTACCCGTTGGAACATACCGAATAGATGTATTCTACACTACGGAGTACTGGCTTACTCATGTGGCTGTGAGCACAACGAAACCATCCGTCTCTGTCACATCCTCTAGAGAAGAAAGCATCACTCTAACCGACTATCCACCACCTCTCTGGAAAACCATAGGATTCTGGCTTCTTATCATATCTGTCTTTGTAGCGGTATTGGCAATGGTCCTCATCCTCCGCAAAAAGGGTGCAATATTTAAAAGAAAATCTGGCTGAAATGCTCCATAAGAGCAGATAATTCGAGAGTTCTCTGTAGGCTAATATAGATGTATTCATGCTTGGCGACTAGTTCCAGCATGTGCTTTGCTTCTTTGGGGCACAGCTAAAAGGCTGAGAGGATCCTCCGGCGCCGACATGGCTTCTCAATGTAATAACGGTTGCGAGGGACATAAAAAGTGTACAATCTTTGAAACAGAAAAATAGGGGAGAGTTTAAATTAGCGTCTGGATGTATCGAAAAGGCTTTTACGAGTATTGCAAATAAATTAGCAAGAGGTGAAAATCATGTCGTATAAGACTTTGCTGTATTCCAAGGAGGCAAGCTTTCTAGCACCTGAAGAGGAAAATATAGGGGTCATCACGCTAAACCGACCCGAAGCGTTGAACGCGTTAAGCATGGAACTCCTGAAGGAACTCGACAACCTGCTGGAAGAGATAAGGAAGGATGAAAAGATCAGAGTCGTGGTAATCACAGGAGCCGGCAGAGCATTTAGTGCAGGAGCCGATCTTAAAGAAGCAATAGAGTTGGCTGAAAAACTGGACGAAACCAGCGCAAGATCCTTCGTCGAGTCTGGGCAAAAGGTATTTAACAAAATCGAGAATTTCGAGAAGCCGGTCATTGCGTCTATTAATGGATATGCTTTAGGTGGCGGGCTAGAATTGGCTCTGGCGTGTGATATACGAATTGCATCAGAAAATGCTAGGCTTGGGCACACAGAAGTTGGCCTCGGCTTGTTGTCAGCATGGGGCGGATGCGTCCGACTAGCTAAGATCATTGGGAGAGGCAAAGCCACGGAGCTACTTCTTACCGGAGGACAAATCGACGCAAAAGAAGCTGAGAGAATAGGACTAGTTAACAAGGTGGTTTCTCCAGATGAGCTGAGCTCAACCGTGATGTGGACCGCTGGAACAATAGCAACAAAAGCTCCCGTTGCAGTCAAGTTAGCTAAGAAGATAGTGTCTAAGGCCATGGAAATCAGCATGGAAGAGGGAAACAAAATGATGGCGGACGCCGTCGCAGCTTGTATCAAGACCGAAGATATCAAGGAAGGCATCAAAGCAGTATTAGAAAAGAGGAGCCCACAGTTTAAGGGAAAATAGGCTCGGTCATCCCCATCTTTTTCAAAATCAGAGAGAGAAGTTCCTTGATCGAGAAAGTAGGAATCGTCGGTGTAGGACACGCGAAGTTCGGAAAGAGAACCGACGCCACCATCAGGGAACTAGCGCACGAAGCAGTGAAACCAGCACTGGAAGACGCTGGAATCGACACCGGCGACATCGACGCCTCAGTCATAGGGGTTGCGGGCGAAGAGTTCGCGGTGCAGGGCTCCCCGGGCGCTCTGATACATGACTATGTAGGAATGAGGAACAAGCCGATGTTCAGGGTGGAGGCTGCCTGCGCCACGGGAAGCGCCGGAGTCAGGGCAGCATGGTCGCTAATAAAGGCGGGTCTCGCAGAGGTGGTTCTCGTGGTTGGAGCTGAGACCATGACGTCTGTGGGCACGCCGAGGGCAACTGAGCTGATGGCTCGTGCTGGAGACACCCGCTGGGAGTACCCCTTCGGCATCACCTTTCCGGGATTCTACGCCCTCATGGCTACAGCCCACATGCAAGAGTTTGGCACCACGAGGGAGCAGCTCTCCATGGTTTCAGTCAAGAACCATATGTATGGAGCTCTGAACCCCTACGCGCACCTGCAAAAAGAGATCACGCTAGACGAAGCGATGAAGTCCATCGCCATATGTCATCCGCTAAATCTCTATGACTGCTGCCTCATATCCGACGGAGCAGCCGCCGCCATCCTGGCTAGCGAAGAAGAGGCGAAAAAGATCACGGATACGCCCATCTGGATAAAGGGCTTAGGAGCAGCCTCCGACACGATGATGATCAGTGAGCGCCAAACTCTGACTGGACTAACGGCGACTAAGATAGCGGCAGAGGAAGCCTACAAGATGGCGGGTATCAAGCCCAACGATGTGGACGTTGCCGTGGTTCACGACTGCTTCACCATAGCCGAGATTATGGCGTATGAGGACTTGGGGTTCTGCAAAAAGGGCGAAGGGGGGGAGTTCATAGAAGATAAACAAAGTTACATCGGTGGAAAGACACCCATCAATGTTGACGGTGGACTAAAGGCTAAGGGTCACCCACTAGGAGCTACCGGCGTTTCCATGACGGTTGAAATCACGAGACAGTTGAGGGGTGAGGCGGGCAAAAGACAAGTGGGCGGAGCGGAGATAGGACTGAGCCACAACGTCGGAGAAACCGGTCAATACTGTTTCGTCCACGTATACTCGAGGTGAGCCCATGAAGTTTGGATACGTCTCGTGGCTACCGGAAACAGAGCTCATGTCCAGATTTGTTGAAGAGCTCAAGAACAATAAGCTGGTAGGAACGAGATGCAAGAAGTGCGCCTCCAAATACTTGCCTCCAAGAGCTCACTGCAAGTGCGGCTCCAGCGACATGGAATGGTTTGAGGCCCCTCGTCAAGGCAAAATCTTGACGTACACTCTGGTTACTTTCCCGCCTGAGAGCATGTCTAAGTACGCACCTTACATCGTGGCAGTGGCAGAGCTTGAGGACGGGTCGAAGCTGTTAGCGCAGTTGACTGGTGTGACCCCGAAGAGCTTAAGGGTCGGCATGACTGTCCAGGTAGTAAGTCATCAAGTTTCAGAGGACAGAATCGTATATAAATTCAAGCCACTATAAGAGGTTAAAGTTAGAGTGATTCCTTTGGAGGCGAGTTACCGCCTAGCCCCAAGGCGCGCTTGGGAGAGAAATGGTGAAAATGAAAGTTCTGTTCGTGGATACGCCCCATAAAATGTGGCCTCTATTCTCAAGTGGTTGCTTACCTCCAGTGGGTTTTGCCGCTCTAGCAGCTTATCTTGAAGAACAGGATCATAAAGTCAGCATCATTGATTCCACAGCGCTTAAGCACACATGGAATGATCTTGATAGAGCTATTCAAAGAGAAAATCCTGATGTTGTTGGTCTAACCGGGATCACAAACTTTGCTCATGACTCGATGAACGGTGCAAAGCTTATAAAACAAATCGATCCCGGAATACCCGTAATAGTTGGCGGCCCCCACTTCTCCTTCTTGCCTGAGGAAAGTTTGCGAGTATGTAAGTATATCGATTACGTGGTAATAGGGGAGGGTGAAATCACGCTTACTGAACTGCTGGGAGCCTTAGAGAAAAATAGCCCAAAATTAAAAAACATAAAGGGCATAGCTTTTCGTGACGGAGATAAAGTTACAAGAACGCCTCCTCGGCCTTTAATAAAAGACCTTGACATTCTTCCGATGCCTGCGTATCATCTTTTGCCTATGGATAAATACGGCATGCCATACCTAGGTGAAGGTTCCACTATTGTTACTACTAGTAGAGGATGTTCATATAACTGCAGTTTCTGTTCTGAAACAAAGTTTTGGGGCAGGAAGTGGCGAGGAAGAAGCGCAAAGAAAATAGTGGACGAATTAGAGTTGTTGCATGATAAATATAAAAAGAAGACATTCTGGTTTGGAGATGACAATTTTGGGTTCAATAGAAAAAGAAACATTGGATTTTGTGATGAAACATTGAACAGGGGCTTGGACATTAATTTTTGGATGGAGTCTCGAATTGATCATATAATGAGGGATCAAGACCTTATACCTAAGTTCAAGAAAGCTGGGCTCATTTGGGTTTTGCTTGGGGTCGAATCTCCATCTCAAGAACAATTGGATAGATACAATAAACAACTTAGTATTGACAATATCAAACCCACGATTAAACTTCTTAAACAATACGACATCGTAGTTCAGACATGTTTTATGTGGGGGGACGTGAATGACACAGAGGAAACATTAGAGAAAACATATCGTTACGCCTTAGAATTAGATGCCGATGTTTTTGCCCTGCAGATACTAACGCCTTTTCCCGGGACCGATCTTTATGAAGAAGCGAAAAAAGAAAACAGGATTCAAGTATCTGATTATTCGAAGTATGATTTTCTTCACGCGACTATGCCTACAAGCACGCTTTCTATCGAGGAAGTTGAAAAGCTCCATAAGAAATATTACGTGAAATTTTGGACACGACCAGCTAAAATACTTAAAAACCTCTTTTTGAGAAATAAGTGGAAACGGAGATTAACGTCGTATTGCTTCGTTTTATTTGCGAAATCAAAATTTTCAACATCGTGGTATACTTCTTATTCAGAAACACAAAGCTTTGAGGATTACGAAAAAGAACGGAAAACACGCTTTGTAACCAAATGAATGATTCAGAGGCGCGCGCTTCTTCCTTCCTTTTTCATGCGTCCTATTTGGATCGTGAAAATGTAGGATGTTGAAAACGCTATTTTCTTAGGAAACTCCTTGTGTTATGAATAGCTTCTAAATATAGAAAGGAGACCTTCATCTTTGCTATAAATGCAATGCTTGCTTTGAAAGGAATAATGGTGGGAGGTCGTATTACCTAAAATTGACGCGAAAATCAGTTAATCTTAAACGTCAATAACTGGACATTTAGAAGTATGCCTTACGGGTTTAGTTTCGATCTGTCACATTTATCACGGTCTTTTTTCAAGGAGTTGGCTAGAGTAGCTCATGAAAAGAGTGTACATAGAAGAATTGGGAGGAAGACACGAGACCTGGCTGAGAGGTTTAAGGTTCGTGAAATTACAGGCTTGAATGTTTCTGAGGCTCTTGTGCTCATTGAGGACCTAGTAGACATCTACGTCAGAAACCTTTCAGAGCGATAGAGGTTTTTAGAAACGAGAAGAAGAGCCCTCTTCCTACCCCATTGCGCCAGGAAATACATGGATAATCGGTGTCAAGCACGTTTTGATCCAAACATTCCCTCCTACTATTGTGCCCACTGCTCCTCAGACTGCTTGATTAACCAAGCCACCAGCTTGGGAACAGAAAGAGGATACGACGTTTACGTGCTAGCCGGCAGCTCCTGCATTCCCGAGATACTAAAGAACAACAGATACGAGGGAATCGTGGGCGTAGCGTGCAGCCATGAACTTAAAATTGGCGGAGACCATCTGAAAAGCATGCGTTTGTCGGGTCAGGGAATACCCCTCACCAAGAACGGCTGCGCTAACACGAAATTCAGCATCGAAAGCCTCAACAGTACCCTATAATAATCAAGCAACCCTAAACGTGTAAAGAAGAGCACACGGCGAGCCCAGCCGACCTCACCCTAACGCTTGATTTACCAGCTCAATCACATCATACATCTTCAGTTTGGAGCCGTACTTGTTTATGGCGTCGCTGAGGTTTCGCCAGCAGAAGGGACAAGCGGAGACTATGGCGTCTACTCCAAGTTTCTCCGCCTCCTTCAAACGTTCACCAGCGATTTCCACCGCCCAGTCTGGGTACCCAGACTTGACCCCTCCCCCAGACCCACAACACCACGCGTTTTCTCGAATCCTAGGCATCTCAACCAGTTCTATCCCAGGAATTATTTTGAGCACGTTTCTTGGGGGGTCGTAGACGCTCACATGCCTACCGAGATGGCACGGATCGTGATATGTTACCCTCATCTTGACTTCTTTTCCAAGCTCTATTTCACCGCCCTTTAGGAGGCGCTCCAGCAACTCTGTGGTGTGAAGAACCTCGAATTCGTGGCTGGTTTCAAGAATGTCTTTGTACTCCTCTTCCACGTAATCTTTCTTCCATGTTCTGTAGCAACCGGCACAAGTGGTCACGATTCTTTTCGCCCCAGCCCTTTCAGCTTCTTGAGTGTTGTGCTGGGCTATGCTTTTCGCTGAAACCCAGTCGGTTTCCCACTGTCCTGTTCTAAGTAGAGGCGAGGCACAACACCACTCGTCCCTCAGGATGGTGAAGTCGACACCAGCTTTTTGAAACACTTCCACCGTGGCTCTAGCCAGCTCTTTTTGCCGGTAGGCGGATGTGCATCCAACGAAGTACACGGTTTCAGACTTCTCAGGCAACTTGACCTCGCTCGGAAGCCAAGCCAGCCTATCCTTGTGCAACTCCATGTAGGGGTTGTGCTCCTTGCCAACGTGTATCCCAAACGCCTTCTGTTTGCCCGGTAGACCTAACCCGGCCTTCACGCACTCCGCTCTCATCGTCTCGATCAAGGCGATGATTCGATGCCGATATCCCACCTCTGGCTCCTCTAACGTGCATTGCTGCTGGCAGCTTCCGCACGTTGGACAAGCGAACAGTACGTCGACTAGCTCGGGATCGGAGGGGTTCTGCTTTCCTTCGAGCATGGACCTAGCTATCCAAGATCTACCGCCACCGAAGAACGCCTCAAACTTGAATTTTTCGCCAGACGGACACGTGGATTGGAAGCTTCCTTCGGGCCAAACTCCCGGCTCAGTGGGCCACATCCATGTAAACGTGCATAATCTGCAGTGAAGACAGTTGTACGCGTCTTCCCTAAACTTTTCAAGATACTTCATGTTGGCTCCTCCTGTAGAAGCGCTAATCGTCCCGGGTGCATGATTCCGTTTGGATCCACCGCCTGCTTTAAACGTTTCAGCAAGCTGTAATACCCGATCGATTTGGACATTACCATGGGTGCGTGAACGCTGGCGTTTGGCCTGTACGGAATCCCTCCCATTTCAAAGAATTTCTCCGTCATTTCCGTGTCGAGGGCTTCCACCTCCTTGAGCTCTTCTGGCGATTTAGGGTCGAACAAAACGATCGGCATCACCAGTCCTTGACGACCGTGGTCCACGGCGGCTAGCCAGATGACCGGAGAAAACCTGTACTTCTCCATCGACCTTTCCGCTTGCTCCCCAAACTTTGCGGCATCCTTCCAAGGCACGTACCATGTTATAAATAGCAGGCCACCGCCCTTGTGGCCAGCGTACGGCACGGATATTCTGTTGGGCTTCGTCAACCTAGCGACGATGCTGCGCATGTCTAGTTTCCAGAAGAAGATGTTCTTTTCTCCATACTGCTTCTGGTAGTTCCTCAACACCTCGTCTATGCGTCTCTTAATGTTTTCCAGCTCCTCCTTGCTATCAGCGCCGAGCTCGAAGTTCATCCAGACCTTCGGCAAAAAGTCTGGTTTGGGTGAAGGTGGCCACCTGTATTTTGCTCTCCTGCAAGTTGCCAGCGGATAGTTTCCGCCTTGCGCCAAGTCAACTTTCTCCGTTTTTAACACGTCGAGACATGGGTCGATTATGTATTTCCAGTCGCTGGCTCCGAAGGCCACCACATCCCTCACTTTTGGCATCGGAAAGATTTTAATAGCCATCTTGGTGACTACGCCGAGGGTCCCTTGTGACCCAAGAAACAACCCGGTGAGGTCTGGACCAAACATCCACCTGTAGAACCACTTTGCGTTCGGCGAAGCACACGAACCAGTTCTCACGACCTCTCCGGTGGGTACGACGACTTCGAGCCCTAAAACGGCTTCAGCAGCCGATCCGTACTTAGTGGATAAGAAGTGGAAGCCTCGGTCAAGATGGTCTCCGACAAGGGTGGCGGAGGGGGGCGCTCCGTCTGGGATTCCCGGTCGGTAGTCAGGATACTTTTCTTGCATAAACTTCCAAGCTTGGGCCGACGTAACTCCGGGTTCCACCACCATGTACCGGGCGTCGGTGTCAACTTCAACAATCTGGTTCATTCGACGAAGGTCTAGGAGCACGGCGCCCTCCCGCATCGGCGTGGCTTCACCTCCACTCAAGCCTCCTGAATGGGGAACCACAGGAACCTTCCTCTCGTTTGCTAAGCATAAAATAGCCACGACCTCCTCGACGCTTTTCGGTCGAACAACTACCATGGGCGCCAGCGACCTGATCTCCATGATCCCCCTAGTGACGTAAGCTTCACAAATCGGTTTGGCTGCTGAAACGTTTTCCGTACCGACGATATCCTTTAAAGCCTTTGCCAACTCCTCCATACCATACCAACTCCGCACATCACTTCTACTTGGAATATAGAGTTTTCTTTAGCAATCGATGCTTAAAAACAAAACTGAATAAAAGCGGAAGGCAGTGACCTAGACGAACCGCACCATTCATCTTAAGTGTAAACTCCCGCTGTGTTTTACTTCTGTCCCGAAGGTTAATAGAAGGAGAAGAAGACGCTTCAGACCCCGAGACTTAAGGGAACTATTTATGAAAGCGTTAATAATTTTAGGCTAGCTCAGTATATAAAATGCAGACGAGGCCTAGAAGTAGATGGAAGGAAAAACTTCCGTTGGAATGAGCATCAACATCATCTTATTGGGAATCGTAAGCTTTTTTACTGATGTAAGCAGCGAAATGATCACACCCATTCTACCTATGCTCATCATCATCCTGGGTGGCAACGCCCTAATCATCGGCGTAATAGGCGGTCTGGGTGACAGCATAACAAGCATACTTCAAGTGTTTTCTGGGCACTGGTCAGACAAGTACGGAAAGAGAAAGCCCTTCATTTATTCAGGTTACATAATCTCTGCAGTCTCAAAACTCTTCCTGCCGCTATCCACAATGTGGCAACATCTAATGATCATCAGGCCACTAGAAAGGGTTGGCAAGGGAATAAGAACTGCACCCAGAGATGCGGTGATCGCAGACTCGGTGGTGTCCGAGGTTAGAGGGAAAGCGTTTGGCTTCCATAGAGCATTTGATACGAGCGGAGCCATCCTAGGCTCTGTTTTAGTTCTCGTTCTCTACTGGCTTCTCGGCTTGGAATTTACACCAATACTTTGGATTTCTGCCATCGTTGCCTTTTTTGCTCTTCCACCAATCTATTTCGTGCGAGAGGAGGTAAGAAAACCGCAGAGGCTGACTTTGAAGATAAGTTTGAGGGCATTGCCAAGAAGGCTTAGGCTATTCGTGTTGATAGCAACTGCCTTCGCCTTGGGGAACTTCACCTATATGTTTTTCATAACAAGGGCGCAAGAAATATTTGCTCAATTATTTGCTGAAAAAATGGCGAAGGCGATACCGATCCTCTTATACGTCTTATTTAATATAGTTTACACTCTGTTTTCAATACCAAGCGGCATACTCTCCGATAAAATTGGCAGAAAAAACGTTCTTCTACTGGGCTACTCGCTCTTTGGAGTAACTTGCCTAGGTTTTGCCTTGCTACCTTCCCTAACCTCTTTCTTGATCCTTTTCTGTCTCTACGGATTGGTGTATGCACTTGTAGACGGAACCCAGAGAGCCTTCGCATCCGACCTTTCCTCAGAGGAGTTAAGAGGGACCGCCTTAGGAACCTTTCACACATCTATCGGCTTAGCCACCTTGCCAGCCAGCATCATCGCGGGGATCCTGTGGCAGCACATAGGCTCAAGCGCAACATTCATTTACGGCTCTATTTTGGGGTTCACTGCATCAATGCTGCTGAGAATATGCATCAAGTAGTTTCCGTGTACCTAATAAGCCATCACATGTATTTCCATAATATTAATAGAGTAACGAGTATACCATTTATCAACTATGCAGAAGTGTTTATGGTGAAAAAGGAGGGAGCACCTTAGACTAGGCTCAGCAGGGCTTTTTCTCTTTCTTTTCCTTCTTCTTCCTCACACACTTGGACATGTCACACACACCTCACGATATATTTCATAACGATTTCTATTAAACTCTTTTGCATAAATTCTTCTACACTGGACGCGTGTATTGAAATGCCTCATGATATTCTAGTCTCTCTTAAAGCTTGCCTCGATACCTCATCGACTTAAGCACCCGTTCTTTTGCAATTTTTTCAGCGGCAACCCTCGGCAGTATCTTCTGGTCTCTTGCCATGTCGAGGACTGCTTTGGTGTTCTTAGGTATTTTTTCTTTAATTGTTTCGAAGGCTTCTTTCTCGGTTCCGCGCCTAAATTCCACGGAACCTGTTATGACCCCGCCAGCGTTTGCGATGAAGTCAGGAACTATGAGGATTCCTCGTTCGTGAAGAATCTTTTCAGCCTCCAAGGTGGCTGGGATGTTGGCGGCTTCAACAATAAGCTTTGCCTTGATGTCGCGAGCATTTTCTTCGGAAATGGTGTCTGGACGAGCTCCCGGGATGAGGACGTCCACAGGCAGCATGAACAGCTCCGCATTTTCTATTGCTCGCCCGCCCTCGTAGTTTTTCACCGCACCAGTCTTCTGTTTGACCTTTACCAGCTTTTCGTAGTCTAAGCCGTCTGGGTTATACACGGCACCCTTTGAGTCTGAAACTCCTACTATTCTGGCGCCTTTTTCTGTCAAGAATTTGACAGCGGCTTTTCCTACTGCTCCGAAGCCTTCTACCGCGACTGTGGCTTCGGATAGTTCCAATTGGACGTACTCGCATGCTACTTCGGTGCTGAAGGTTACACCGTATCCAGTAACTCCAATCTCGTCTAAGGGAATTCCTCCGAGTTCGCGGGGCAACCCGGCAGCTCTACCGATCTCGTCGTAGATGATCGCCATGCAGCATTCGTCGGTTCCCATATCTGGACCCGGAATGTACTCCGTTATCGGCGCAATCCCCTTTGCGTATGACCGAATTAACTCAAACTTGTTTTCAGCTGTCGGGTCAGCAAAGATGCCGCCTTTTGCACCTCCATAAGGGATGTCGGCTGCCGCGTTCTTGTAGGTCATCGCCCTAGCCAGCCTGAAAATTTCTTCGGTGGTGATGTCTGGGGCCATTCTTATTCCGCCGAAAGCGGGCCCACGAGCCGTGTTATCCACTACGAGTATTCCCTTCAACCTTGTCTTCGGGTCGTAAATATACAATATTTTTTGAGGACCGATCTCATTTGAGTATTGGAAAACCCCTTCTTGAACCCACATTAAAATACACCATGGAATACTGTATGAAACCTTTTTTAAATCTTTACTTCTACTCCACAGAAAATGGAATGAAAAACGAGGAAAACTGCCTCTGAGTGAGGATAAAGAGAGGATGAGAAAGGAGTTATCCGAAGAACTGAGGTCGCCTAGATAGCGATTTGGGAAGCGTTGAGGGTTTGAAAGGTTTGTCTTTAGTCTTCTCCTTTATTTCCTTTATCAACTCTTGAAGCCGCATCTTCCTAATCTCTCTAGATTTTCTATCCCTCACGGGGAGGACGCCGGAGGCGATTTCCCTCTGGCCGACCACGAGCACGTAGTTGACCCACTCCATCTCCGCCTCCCTGATCTTCTTTTGCATCGTTATGGGTCTGTCGTCCAGATCAACTCTTATGCAGTGTTCTTCAATTTCGTCCACAATTTTCTCAGCATCCTCAACGAACCTATCAGAGACGGGTATCACCCTCACTTGGACAGGTGACAGCCAAAGTGGCAAGATGGGGACGTTTCCCCTTTGTTGCTCCCGGTAGGCCTTTTCCAACATCGCGTATACGCATCTTTCGATAGCACCACTCGGTGAGCAGTGAAGAATTAGGGGATACTGCTTTTGCCCCTTTTCGTCAACATAGGTTATGCCGTATCGCTCTGCGTTTTCAATATCGATCTGGTCTGTTGAAAGAGCGGAAGCCTTGTCTAGATTGTCTACGAAGTTAAACTCCCATTTCAGTATGAAGTAGAAGAATCGGTCTTCCCATACCTCAATTAACACCGGCTTATCGATCAACTTTGCCAGTGAGACGATGAAATCTTTGTTTTCTTCGTAGAAGTCGCGAGTGAACCGTATTGCCAATTCATAGTCGTCTTTTCCTAGCTCTAAACCCTCCTCCAAAATCTTTTTGCACAGCTCGAACCTGACAAGGAACTCTTCCTTCGCTTGATCTAGATCGGCGCATAGTGCATGGCAGTCGGGCATGGTGAACGCCCGCAGTCTTCTCAACCCGACCAGTTCGCCGCTCTTCTCTCTCCTGAAACTATACCTAGTTAATTCGTAGATTTTCAAGGGAAGCTGTCGATAGGAAAAGTGTGCATCGTGAACCATGAGAAACTGGCCGAAGCATGCACTAAACCTCAAGAAAAGCTCTTTGTCCTCTGATTTTAGAGTATACTGCCTCGCCGGGAATCTGTCAAGATACTTAGCTAGGCTTGGATGCTGAAAATCATACATGACTGGCGTTTCTACTTCCATGGCTCCGTATTCTATCACCTTCTGCGTCACGAACTGCTCGAGCAATGATTTAACTAAGCTCCCTTTAGGATACCACCTAAAATTGCCCGTGTCGCTGCCGGGCTCATAATCAGCGATTTCCAACTTCCTCATCAAAGTCACGTGGGGCGGGACCTGCTGAACTGCCCTCACCTTCTCCATTTCATACCTCGCAAACTTTTCCAACATTCCCTGCTTGGCAAAGTCAAATTCCTCAACTGGAACCATCTCTCCATTTGGTTGCAGGATGAACCAAGAAGACTTTAACTTCTCCTCTGCCTTCAGAGCCTCCGAAACGACCTCCTTTTCTTTCACCTCGCTTGGCAAAATCGTTCTAAACTGCTCGGCTAAGGGGTGCCCCTTGATTGAAATTGAGAACTGTTTGCACCATCCGAAAGGAGTTCTAGAGGTCTCGATGCCGACTTCCTTCGCGTATCTCTCCATCTCTTTAACCACTTTTAGGGCGTCGGTGGGTTTCGCTAAGCCGCTGCTTAAGTGCGCGTAGGGATAAATTAGAACTCTGTTGATCTTCAATTTTTCTAGAGATGATTTTATCTCGTCCACCGCTTTCCTAGCAACAGCCTCGTCGTCTCCCTCCTCGACGCAAGTGAATAAGACGACGACCTCTTCGAGTCGTTGTTCTGTTTTCTCGCACTCCTCCGCTATCACTGCCTCCTTTTCTATCGGCTTGTACTCTATGAAGCTCGAATGCAGTTGAAGTATTCTCAACTCATCCATCCTCTCATGGATTGTACTTGCCGCTCGACCCTAATAACAAAATAGAAATTCATAAATTAGCCTTTCTAGACTTTATGCCTCCATTTCTCCAACATTCTCTCTCTCTTCGTCCCCCTTTTAAATTCCTTGTAGTGATCCTTACAAAGATACGACCGTCTTGCCTCACCAACCTTTAACCCTGAGACGCTGACTCTCTCGATGGGAAGGGAGCGAACCGCCTGTTTATCGCACCCCACAACACTGCATTTCACGCCCTTAGCAACTCGACCCAACAGGGAGATCCTCCAACTTTCTATTTTAAGCGGTTAATTGCTTAAGTCCTTTTTTATAAACTCCGGTGGCCCTCATATAGGTTTCTTTCTTTTCTCCAAACACGGCAGGACCGACTCCTTCGATGACAAAAGACGCAGCGGCGGACCCAACACACGCGCACCACGCAGGGTCTTTCCCTCGGATATACTCGGCTAGGAAGGCTCCTATGAACGCATCTCCGGTGCCCGTGGGGTCTTGAACGATTCTTGGTCTGCAAGCGGGAACATCGCAGAATCTTCCTTCAAAAAATAGTGTGGATCCCTTCATGCCCTTAGTTACGATGACCACTTTTACTCCATGATCCTGGATTTTTTCCATCGCCAACCGTAAATCAGTTAGTCCCGTTACCATTCTGATTTCATCGAAGGATGATTTGTATATGTCGATTTTTTCAAGAATTTGAGGGTCCTCCCATCTCATTAGGCGCACGTTTCCCTTTTCGTCAAACCTCCGCACAAACCCTTGCGGGTCCAGAGATAGGATGTCTGTTAACGTTTGCAGTTGATTAACAACGTCCGAGGACAATTCATTCGCGACTGGCGCCACATGAATTGCTCTTGCTCGCAGAGGCTTCGGTATGTCCTCCTGGAAGATGCGTGGGGCTCGGCTTCTTAATTGAAGCCTTCGCTCCCCGTTCTTGTACTTCAAGATGAAGCTTGTGCTTGAAGCGTCTTTAGCCAGCTTCAGTCCGGACAAATCCACACCATTAGCGTTTAACCACGCAATGTATTCATTGGGGAAGTCTCCCCCAACCTTAGAAATCACGGAAACTTTTGCGTCTAGTGTTCTTGCTGCTAAGGAAACATAGGTTGGGGGGCCGCCTAGTATGGGCTGAGGAGAGGCTATTTTTGGCGAAAATATTAAATCGATTGTGAAGTGGCCGGCTGTGATCAAGTCGAACATGTCTTTGTTCACCGAGGCAGAATATGGGGTATGTAAATTAGGTTTATGCAGGGTTATAAACCTCTTGCTTAACGGAAAATTAGGTTAATAGAGGATATCGCTGGTATGTTGGGGTTGAGAAAAGATGTGTGAAGTAGGCAAGCGGTTATAAACCCCTACAGTAATTCACTATATTGAGGATGGATCGGTGTGCCGGTGAAGAGAAAAAGTCGAGGGAGGTCGAAGGGCGGTAAGGGGATAAGTTCTCAGGTTCAGTGTAGTATGTGTGGCAAGTTGGTTCCGCGCGACAAAGCGAAGAAGTTGTCTCGCCGAGTGTCCATTGTGGACCCGGCGTTGGCAAGGGAGCTTCGTCAAAAGGGTGCGTATATGCCTACTCATGTTGACACAAAGTACTATTGTGTTTCGTGTGCGGTGCATCGTGGTATAGTGAAGGTGCGTGCTCGAGAGGAGCGAAGACTGCGCTGGAGGAGACCGTTTAGAGGTTAGCTTTTACAGAGTTTTGGCTTTGTGGCCTTCGTTGTGCACGCGTCCACGCGTTTCAAGCAGTAGATGATTTGAGTGTGAATAAATTTTTGACCTAGTCTATACCGGGGGGACTAGACGGTCCTAGACAACGGGGACCTTCTTGTGTGTTTAGAAAATTTTGTTGGTGGTGCGCTGACTGGAATTTTGTTCACCACCACCATGCTGAGCGGGACTGTTTGTTTTGGGTTTTGATTTTGTTTCTGGTGGTGGTTTGGTCTGGGGTAGGTTGGGGGCGAATGGTGTGGTTGGTGGTTTAAATATTTTAAGGGTGAAGTGTGCATAAGAGGTATTGTACGGGTTTGTTGTGAGTGGGACGCGATTATGGGGAAGATTCGTGTGGTGGTTAGGGCTCCTTTCGGCGAGGTGGTGGTGGAGGGCTCCAGCCCCGAGGAGATTCTGGAAACGTTGAGAACTCTTTCGCCCGAGTTTATTGGGGAGGTGGGCAGCTTGGTTTCTGTGAGGTTGGCTCCGCCTATAAAGGCTCAGCTGGAGGGGATTGTGGAACTTACCACTGAGGGACCCATTATCACTGCTAGGGGGAAGCTTACCCACTATGAGGCGATTGGACTCGTCTTTTATGCTTCGGATGAGAAGAGGAACACGGCTGCGCAGGTTAGCCGACTGATTGAGGCCAGCGGGATCAAGTGTCAGGTTCCCGCTCGACTCAACGAGATGGCGAAACGGGCGATCGTGTTTAAGCCGAACCCAGCCATGCCCGAGTGGAAGCTCACTACGCAAGGAGAAAAGTGGATAGAGGAAGAGGTGCTGGCTAAGCTGCGGGGTGCCACCAGTTGAGCGAAGAAACCATCACTGTGCACGTCAAGTACAAGGATATAGAGCAGACGTTTACTGGCAACGTGAACGATGTCTGGGTGAGCGTGAACCGATTTTTCAGTCAAGTGGTCCCCGCCTTCGACATAGCATGCAAAGTGACGTTAACGGTTGACCTAGCCAAGCTAGTTGAAGACTTTAAAGACGTAATAGCCATTGCGCCTGAAGGACCCGAACTCCTCATACCAAAAGAGAAGTTGACAGACAGCGAAACCCTACAACTCTACTTATTGGCGGCGTACATAGGCTACAGACTAGGAAAACTAGCAAAAGAAACCATGACAAAAGAAGAACTGCAAACCAAACTAGGAAAGACTTCGAAGACGACCAGCGCGCGATTAAGCGAACTTGTTAAAGGAAAAGTGGTCAAAACAGAAGAAGGAAACTATAAAATAACCACAATCGGAATCAAAAGGCTTCAAGATGAAACATTATCCAAAGTCAGAACCCAACTAAAAGATATTTTTGGCATCAACCCTTCAATGAAGGAAATCGCCAAAGCTGTTTCAGACGAGCGACGAGAGGAAATCCTTCATGAGAAGTCAGAGTAGAGCTATTTTCTTACAACATACTTCCAGATATTGTTTTCTTTTATCCTAGTCAAGATTTTCCGTTTCTTCATAAAATCGACGTATAATAATTTGCCAACAGACTTATAGGGATAGTGATAGCCTTCTTTTCTCAATTCTTCCTGTACCTCTTTGACCGATTTTGGGGTGTTTAAGAACCCTTTTGAAATAACATACTCAATTTCACCACTCAACCCTTTGAACTGTTCCTTTTCTTTCGGCTTGACTTTTTCTGCAAATACTGCTTTCTCAAGTTCAGAAATTCTCTTTTCGTGATCTTTGATTGCTTTTTCGATGTCATCTATCTTTTCAGTCATTGATCTTCTTTTCTCCTTTCCTATTCCGTTTGTATTTTTGGTAAAATGGTACTTCTGAAATACTCTATTCCAATGGATGTGATTTTTCGCTCACCAGGTTCAGTAGAAGCTACTATTCTGTTGTGTGCCAATTCGGTTAAACGCACGCTAACAACCGCCCTCCTAATGCCGGTTAATCGACTAAGTTCATCAACCGACAGTGTCTCTTTTTCTAATATACCCAGTTTGTATCCAACGTAAGCTCCAATAAGATGGAGACAAATAAGTTCAGGTCCTATCAATCTCTCTCTGGAAACTAACAAAAGAACACCTTCCTTTGCTATTTTCATTATGCCTTGAAGACTTCTGACCAATTGTTCAAAATTAACCTCCAGTTTAATTTTCGACAAAGTTGATAGTGTAGGACTCATGTCAAAAAGAAACTTCATAATTTCTCTTGAGACAGCATCGAAATCGCCCGAAAATTCAGCCTTGTGCTCACCAAATTCTATCCTAGCAAGTAGTTTTTGCTCATTCATCTTCTCACCGCTTGTCATCTAATCACGTATTCGTAATGTCCACGAACTCCGAGTCTACGGATTAGTGTTCTTCGCAAGAGAATTCTTAGAGAATTGTCAACAGTCTTCACATCATAAGGAAAGCCTCGTCGAGCCAATTCTTGCACCACATCGCTTAGTCTGCGAGGCTGATCAAAGAAGCCACTTTTGACTAAATACTCGATTCGCCCAGTAATAGTGGAAGGTAACCCTTCAAGTGTTTCTTCCGGAACGGCAGCGGGTATCTGAATCGTTGCTGGTTTAGTCTTGGAACGCAAATCGTCAAGAAGCTTCTCAAAAGTCGGTTTAACATAGTTGCTGTCCCCCTCTAACTCCACTTCAAAATCACCGCTTCTTATTCTAAACCTTAACCTTTCGCGCTCGCTCAAAGAAATTCATCCTCCCAGTTAAAATAAAGTTCATATAGTTACATATAAACTTTTTTTATACATAAAGATAACAAAGAGCAATTTGAAGGATATTCAATGAAATCTAACTACTAATTGATGGCGGTTTCTTCTGAGCATATCGGTAACGACGTGCCCGCCCGACTCTGGTTAGTATGCCTTCTTTGACCAAGTCGACAAGGGAATGCGCAACTGCGGTTCGGTCGTAGTGGAATCCTCTTCTTGCCATTTCGCTATGTACGTCGCTTAGTCCTCTTGGCGTTGAGAACCATCCTTCTTGCCAGAGTCCTTGTATGAGGCCTTTGCAGGTTTCTGCTCGGGCGGTTGGCATAGCTCGTTCTGTTATGATAAGAGCCTCCTTGGCTTTCTCCGTGACGGTGGACAAGATTTTTCCGATGGCTTCTTGTAGCTGGTCTTCTCGGCATTCGATCTCGAACTCGACGTTTCCGACCTTCATTTTTACTCGTATAGGTGGTTTGGCTTCTTCAGTCATCAAGCTCCCTTATTGTTTATTGTATTGTACAATTTGTTCATGCGCAACATTTAAATATTTAGTCCCTCATTTTAGTGGTTATTGGTGAATACTGTTGATTGAACAACTACACTATGCAACAACACCAAGATATAATTTTCCACCCCCGCTGGAAGAACTACAACTCCCCCGCAGACTCATCGAGCTCAGCCTCAAATCCATGAAAAACATGACAGGCGAATACTTCCAACCCTACGAGACAGATGCCCACAACGACGCCAGCGAAGAAACCTCCGAGGAAGTGGTGCCCGTCTTCCTGCCCCACAACCCCCACACACCACAGTCCATCCCGCTGAAACCCCTCTTCAACCACACCACCATCGTAGCCATCGACGTCTCCAACATAAAGCTGGGCGAGACCGAGACCGGCACGTTGTGCGCGGTCCGCGGAGCCATCGTCTGGAAGGAAAAAAGCCGATATAAATATCTTCGTCTCGGTCCGTTCCCCTTCCACGTCACCGAGGAGAACAAAAGGGAAATCTACCACCTGCTAAAACAATACTACTTGGACACATCGAAGGAGGCGAACACTCCCAGCCTCGTCCACATGCAGGCTCGAATCAGCAACCTCCTAGAAAGATGGATCCAGACGATCATCTGCAGCTCCTCCCAAAACACCATCATCCTGTGGGACGGATCCCTCACCGCCGGAACCGTCGACAGCCCAATCAACATGATGTCACAACTCCTAGAGACAGCAAGAACCCGCCACAACACGGTCTTGGCTTTCTCGAAGATGACCCGCCTAAGGCTCCTGGGACACCGCCTCACCGACCTCGTAGGGAAGTGTCCACCACCATGCATCTTGGAAATCGAAGGATTTCATGTTCCGTCTGGTCCCGTACGCTTCCTCGGAAACATCTACGTAGCAAAACTCACCGAGGGACACTGCTCCTTCCGACTAGACATCGACCGAAGGGTTCCTCGTGAGCGTGGGCTGGAAGCCATACAGAGGCTGCTCGGAAACGACCTGATTCTGCAGAGCTATCCAGAAACCCTCCGCCTAGCCCACATCTACTCGACTTTCACCGCCAACGAGGTGATCGGCATCCAGCGCTTCATCGCTCAACAATGCGGACTAAAGATCGTCACGAGACCCAACATACGCCGAATCCTCTTTGGACCCTTCGGAAAAGGCCCTGAGGGGTGATAGCTGAGCATTGCGACTCTACCGGAAAGAGGGCAACACTGTTCAAATCCTCAGCTTTCCAGAAGAGGAAGTGGAGAAGGGTGACTACCTCCTCGTCGAGGAGCCCAAGGCAAACAAGGGCTTAATCACCCAAGTGATCGACGTTCAGTTTGCCAACGTTCCAGGCATCCTCGAGGAGCTTCTACGCGACTCCACCGACGATGAGCACGTGTACGGGGAGAACCTCGACCCTTTGGAGGTGGCTTCCCACGTCACCTACATCCAAGACGCCCGAGTGCTCATCGGCAAGATTCGAGGAACCATCGAGGAAGGAAGGCTGAGCGTCAACACCTCATGGCTTCCGTCAAGGTCTCAGTCCATCGTCAAAAGGCTTCCCACAGCTTCCCTCCTAACCTTGGCGAAGATCAGCGAGGACCTACCCCTCCATCTCGGCGAAACTAAGGAGTCCTCCCCGCTCACCATCGATGCTCGTGCGCTGGACGGAAAACTGAACATCGTTACGGGGAAGAAGGAAACGGGGAAGTCCCACCTCTCCAAGCTGCTGGTTCTGGGTCTGATCGACCACGGAGCCCTAGTAGTGGTCCTCGACTTAAACGGCGAGTACATCAACCTAGGCTACTCTTCGAAGGGAGAAAGAAGCGAGTACCAAGGCAAGATTCGTGTGCTCACCCCAGGAGCCAACCTCAAGGTAACGCTGGCTCAAATGAACCTCCAAGTCATGCTTAGCATCCTCATCCACGCACTCAGTTTGCCCGGGACCTCTGCTCGAGAGTTTCGACGCATATGGAGGTTCCTCGATGAGCGCTGTGCCCTCACCCTCCGTGAACTCGGCGAAGCCATCAGAAGCTGGAAGTGTAACCAGCATGTGCGAGACGCCCTCTTCTCCCGCTACTACACCCTACTAAACTCTGGCTTCTTTACTGATAACCCTGCTGAGGCAACCACCCTAGAGGAGGAGTTCCAAAAGATTCGAGGTGGTGGGACGCTGGTCATCAACCTGCAAGACGTTTCTTCGGTGGACCGCCAAGTGGTGGTGGAATATACCTTAGGGAAGCTGGTGGAGCTCCTTACTCAGTGGAAGATTCGTGCTGCTTTTCTCTTCGCCGAGGAGGCTCATCTCTATCTTCGGGAAACCTACTGGGACGACATCGTCACGAGGATGCGCCACTTCGGGGTGTTCACCACCTTCGTCACCAACCAGCCCGACACCATACGAGAAAACATTTATCGCCAAGCCGACAACATCTTCCTCTTCAACTTCACCAACGAACACGACCTGGAAACCGTGTCTAGAGCAGCCAAAGTGGACGCTGAAACAGTGAAGTCCATCGCCAGAGACCTGCCGCCCCACCACTGTCTCCTACTTGGTAAGGCGGTGAAAGACTTCCCCGTCGTCGTGAGGGTGAGAGCCCTCGACGTCCAAACCATGGGACAAACGAGGCTCTTCTTCGCTAAAAACTAGGTCTAGCTATAGAGAAGCCCTAAAATAATATGTAGATTTTATCGAAAAACCTTAATATAAAACTAGGGAAACAAATGGAGAGGGGATAGCTATGGTTTATTGTACTAAGTGTGGTACCAAGAATAAAGACGATGCCCGAGTGTGTGTTCAGTGCGGAGCGCCCTTAGTTTCTCCACCAGCCTATCCACCTGAGAGGATACGTCGGGAAGCAGAAGAATGCTTTGGGGTACCCAAGCCTTGGTTTCTCCCCTTCATTGGCGTAGTGATCATCCTCGCTGGGGTCGCTTGGCTCATATCTCGAATCTACAGGGTGGAATTAGAGGTATGGCCGATCGCGGCGATTATCTTCGGGATACTGATCATCATCGCCGCAATACTTCGCCCTAGACGCTAACCAAAACATCACATCTACAAAATTGCGCGTGAGCCGTAGGCGTGATAACATTAAAAGAAGAATATGACGCATTCAGGGATCGAATTAGGGTGTGGTTTAATGGCTCAATATAAAAGACGTGTTGAGGAGCTGGAACGATCGGAGAGGCGCTTGGGGGAGTGGGATAGACTTGGCTTTGTTTCCTTTGGCTTCTTTCTTATTCTTGTTGGCATAATTTACTTGATTACACCGAATATTTACGGTGAGTTTGTAGCCTTTTTTAAGGATTTCAAACGTGTGGAAGAAGTGGCTCCAAATATATTTTTACCATATCCAGCATCAAGTCATCCAGTAGTCTATGGAGCTGTTATGAAGTTCTGTTTTGCCTTTGGACTATTTCACATTGTGCTTTTAGGTTTGAGGTTTGTTCTTCGAGATACTTTGAGTAGGAAGGCTGAAACATTGTCTGGGATTATTTTTTGGTTGGGTGCGGGTTTCTTTTTGAACATGTTGTTGGTTGAAAGCGTTGATTGGTTCGCCTTTCTCGGTGGGCTTATTATTTTTGTAGGGCTATCGCTTGTTGTTAGGAGCCTTGTGGTGTTGTTATTTGGAGGTACGCGACAAAAGCGTCAAAATGCTTTTTCGACCTGCCAAAAATTTTAAGAATATTCAACGTGACATTGAATGATGCAGTATAGGAGAGAAAAACGGGAATGGTGTATTGTGTTAAGTGTGGAGCGAAGAATGAAGACGACGACGTAGTGTGCATGAAGTGTGGGGCAAGCCTACAGACAGGCGCCTATCTATCTCGGAGGTACGAACGCCAACACGAAGAAGAGTGTTTCGGATTTCCTAAAGGTGGCGCAATTGCTGGTGTAATCTTCGGCATAATCATCATCCTTTTTGGGCTGTCTTGGCTTATGGGTTTTGAGTTCTGGAAAATCTTTTGGCCGCTTATTGTAATCGTCATTGGGATACTAGTCCTTGCTGGCGCCCTTTATGGGCTTCGCCGTAGACCTTGATTCGTCTACGAAACTCACACATGGCTACGTTGCAGGCGTAACAAATCCTCTTGTGATCCCATTGAGAAAGGGATATTCGTATAAAAAGCCAGAAAACAATTAAAAGGATCAAAAACAGGTCGACAGCTACGCTGCGAACAAGAGCATCAATCCCGATTAGTATCGAGAACGCCCCCAAGACAAAAAACATATTCAAGAGGAAACGAGTGAGACTTCTTCTGTTCTTAAGCAGGGGAAATTGTAGCAAACCAAGGGTCACTCCTAAAATTCCAAGACTAACCGCGAGAAGACCTTCCTGACCGATGTGCCAATCGTTGAAAAAATAGAGGATGGTCCCAACAAGGGTGATCAGCGCCCCTAGAAGCAGTCCTGTGCAGCTGGTGCAAAACATCCTGTCGCTTATCCGAAGCACATGGGCAGAAAAGTTTCCACAATCAGGGTGATGCCCGCGGATAGTGGGGTAGACCCCTGAGGAAGCAAACCTGCTTTGCGGAGGTTCTTTATACTTGTTTGCAGGCATCTCTTCCTTCTTGAAATGCGATGCCCCCGAGCACTCCTTCGGAAATAAGGCTGCCAATATCCCTAGGATGCAGATCGATCCAAAAATTGAGCCAACCACTGTTTTTCGCCAGAGAAGGTCCTCCTCTGCCGCTGGCGGGTTAAACGCGAGCATTCCCACGAGGAACAATCCAAAAAGTGAGACGCTCATCAAGAATAATGGATACAGGTATTGTTTTACGTTCTGGGACATGAGAATCGAGCTCAGTACAAGCTTCGGAACTGCTTTACGATGCCTCGAGTGGCCATATACCAGTAGACCCTTCTCTTTATCTCATTCGTGGAGAAAAGCCCCTTCAATCTTCTGCTCCAAGAACCGAAGAAGCTTCGGTAGCACTTGTAGAGTTCTTCTTGCACCTCTTTTCTTGAAAGGTTTTCTGTGGGCATGACGGCGTGAACCATGTCGTAGTTAGCCCAGTTGAAGTCCTCGATCCAACCGTTTCGCTTGGCCTCCTCAAAGACTTCAGTCCCTGGAAACGGGGTGAGGACCGCGAAAATTGCTAGGTCAGGATCTAAATCATTCACGAACTCTCTTAGATTCGCTATTGACTCAGCCGAGTCCTTGCGTTCCCCAATGATGAACATTGCGTGAGCGAATATATCGTTCTTCTTCAATAACTTCACAGCTGTCTTGGCGTCTTCAGGGTCTATCCTTTTGTTGAAGGTCTCAAGGGTGAATCGTCTATCGCTTTCTACGCCGAGAAGCGTCCAGCGGAGACCCGATTTTCGCATTTTAGGCAAAAGATCACAGTGCTTCACGACATCGTCACACCTAACCTGCAGAAACCACATTATATCGTCTTGAATCCCTCTTCGAATAATCTCGTCAGCTAAGTCGCTGGCACGTTGACCCAAGCCGAAGTTGTCATCCGTCAACCACAGGAAATCACTTCCGTAGTTTTCGTAGCAAAAATCCATCTCTTCCGCGATTCGCTTAGGCGACTTACCTCTCCATCTCCCTTCCCAGTGCCTCCATTGAGTGCAAAACGTGCAGCGATGCGGACAACCCCTCGACCCCTCTACCAAGGCATACTGGGTTCTGGGACCCGCCATCGCAGTAAAATGATATTCATGCATAAAATCTTCCACAAAATGATAGCCGGGATAGGGGAGGCTGTTCAAGTTCTCAATCAACGGTTGCAGAGGGTTGTGTTGGACGCCCCCGTTGTGCCTGAAGGAAATGCCCTTTATCCTTGCGAAAGACTTTCCTTCAGCGAACGCCTTGACCAGTTCTACGAGGGTTCTTTCCCCTTCCCCACGAACAATCACGTCTATTTCAGGATAGGTTTCTAAGCTTTCTTGAGCCGTGACCGTGAAGTGCTGACCTCCCGCAACGGTCAAAGTATCCGGTTTCACTTTCTTGGCTGCTTCTAGGGTTCGAACAGCAACGTAGGTGTTGCAGGTGGCAAGGGCGCTGGAAGCTACGATGTCGGGGTTGAAAGATTCCATCCGCTTTTCCAATCCTTCCCAGTCTAGGCGCATGGCTTGACAGTCCAAAACCTCTATCTCCACGTCCTTGTTCTCCCTTTCAAGGTAGGCTGCCAGCTGAAGGATTCCGTAGGGAGGCGGAAGATACTCTCCCATGACAAACCAGTAGTCCTTGGGTGGTTCCACGAATAGAACCTTCATAGGTGCACCTCGCTATGTTGATGCTGACATGGGAAGAGAACTACGGATAGGGGGTCGTCACTCCCACCATTCCACTCTTCTCATTCGCGCTTTTCTTATCTCCTCTTCGGAGGCAAGGGGAGTCGGGGTTCCGCAGGAAGGACAGAACTTTGCATCCTCAGCCAGCTCTTTCCCACATTTGGCGCAGTATGGCACTTTCCCACCTCAAAACAACATTAGCAAAAAGGGATAATATTACTTTTCATAACGAAACCTTTCTAGTTCGTCTCGATGCTTCTGGAGAAACCGGCGAAGAGTGTTCGTAATGTAGTACGTTTCCACCTCTTCCAGTGGCACCCATCGAGCCTCCAACACGTCTGAGGCAGGCTTTAGGGTCCCGCCCTTGGGTCGAGCCAAAAACTGCAACAAAACATAATGATATCTTAGGCGCTGGTTCTCGCCCATGACCATGCTGTCCATCACGTCCATGGGCCGGTCGACCACCACCTCGATGTCCAAGCCACACTCCTCCTTCACCTCTCGAACAACAGCGTCCCGAACCCTTTCCCCCAACTCCACGACTCCGCCGGGTATGCTCCACTTCCCCTTTCCCGGCTCTACTCCTCTCTTCACGAGGAGCAGCCTCCCCTCGTGCAGGATGACCGCTCCCACGCCCACGATGGGCTGTGTAGGGTATTCCCTCCTCAACCTCGACCCCCACAATAGTAGTTTCATCCTCCTTTTATACTTAAAAGGTAGCCATACCTTACTAGGTTGGAGAGTTCGCATGAGATTGAGGGAAGGGTGGAGCCATGAAACCCTTTAGTTTTGTGCACGTGGCGGATTTGCATCTGGGCTATGCACAATACAATCTAGATGTTCGAAGGGAAGACTTCGATGCGGTGTTCCGGGAGGTTGTGGACAAGACTATTGAGTTGAAGCCCGATTTCATGATCATCGCTGGGGATTTGTTTCAGCACGCCCGCCCCTCCAACGTCACCCTCGAAACCGCCATCACCAACTTTAGGCGACTCAGGGAAGCGGGAATCCTCGTGCTTGCAGTTGACGGCTCCCACGATTCTGCGCCCAACGTGATCACGGGCACGATTCTCAACCCCCTAGACAGCGCCGGCTTGATTCACTACCTCCCCCGTCGGGAGGGCGCATCCTGGCGAAACAGTAGCTGCTACGTTTATGGTGTTCCCAACCTTCGAACCAAACGAAGAACGGAGGAACAGCTACCCGTTTTTATGGAGGGGAACCAGCCTGCGCCCGACCCATCCCTCTTCAACATCTTCGTTTTCCACATGGCGTTGGACATCCCCAGCGTGAAGCCCCCCCAGATAGAAGCGGAAGCGGGACCGGAACTCCTCCCCGAGGGCTTCAACTACTATGCGGGCGGCCACGTCCACACTCCGTGTCGGATCCCCCTCAAGAAGGGTCTTCTCGTTTACAGCGGATGCACCGAGACCGTGAGCTACGAGGACGCCGAAATCGAGAAGGGCTTCTACTACGTGGAGGTGGACGAAAGCGGGACACCCGAGCTACAACGCATTAAGCTGGAAACCCCACGCCATTTCATCATTCTAGACCGTGACTACACTGGCTCAACCCCTGCGAAAATAACAGAAATGGCGGTGCAACTCGTGAAGGAGGCGGATGAAGCTGGAGCTGTAATCGTCCCTATACTGCGGGGGACGCTGCCCGCTGAAGCCAGTCGTGGGGAGGTGGACATCGCCAAAATTAGAGACGCTGCTGAAAAGGCTCTTCTGGTGCACCCCCTCCTTCGACTGAGGGAAACCGAGGTTCCTGAAGAAGTGATACGCTCCATCTTCGAGGGTGGGTTGAAGGACTTGAAAACGAAAGCGTTTGAATACTTTTTCGAAATCTTCTCCGAGCGCTACTCAAAGGAGGAGGCGGAAAAAATAGCTAGACTCGCGGTGAACCTTATCGAGCCGCTGACTAGGAAGGAAGAAAACAAGGTGAAGGAAGCTCTGGAGGCGTTTACCCATGAGAATTAAAACGGTGCAACTAGAAAACATTCGGTCCCACTTCCAAACGACGGTTCCCTTTGCCGAGGGCTTCAACTGCCTCGTCGGCGGCCTAGGATGCGGAAAGTCCAGCGTCCTGTATGCCATCGACTTCGCCTTTTTCGGGGAACCACTCGGCAGAAGCTACGAGTATCTCCTAAGGGAAGGAGCCGACGTCGGAAAAGTGGCCGTACAGTTCATCCATGGAGGAAAAACCTACACGATTTGGAGAGCCCTACGAAGGCGAGGGAAGGGAATCAGCCAAGACGTGGAACAGCTCAAGCTCTTCGAGGAAGACAAGGTAATCGCCAGCGTGAAAAGCGAGGCAGTTGCGGAACAGTTTAAGGCCATCACCGGCCTCGACAAGGACCTCTTCCGAGAAGTTGTCTGGGTGAGACAAGAGCGTCTGAAAGAGTTGCTGGACGTGGCCCCACGAGAACGCCAAAAAAGACTAGACCAACTGTTCGGACTTTCTGATTATGAGGTGGCGTGGAGCGGTTTGGCGGGAGTCCAGAAAGAATACGAGGTGGAAAAGGGCGTCTACGAGCGCGACTTCGACGTGATTGGATTGGAGAAACTCCAGAAGGACTATAACAAGGCGGTGGAAGAGTTTTCTTTAATTGAAGGCGAGCTGGAGGACTTGAGGAAAAAGCTTGTCCAGGCCGAAGTCTCCTTCAACGAAGCGAATTCCCGCCTTCAAAGCCTCGAAGAGTTAAGAAAACAAACGGAAGAGCTGCGAAGAAAAGAGGCTCAACTGCAGACCAACATCGCCAACACCGAAGACACCTGCGCTAGATTAGCGGAAGAAATCGAAAGAAAGAACGTTTCCATCGACGACTTAGAAGAACGCCTAAAATCCATGGAAACCCAAGAAAAATCTCATCGAGACAAGCTTCAGGAAGCGGGAATAAAACCAGACCAAACAGTTGAGGAGCTGAGAAAATACATTGCTGCACTCGAAGAACAGATGAGGAGTGTTGGCGGCGAGCAGGAGGCAGTGAAAAAAGATATACTTACCTCTCAAAACCGCATCTCAAGCTTGACAACGGAAAGCAAGTGCCCCCTGTGCCTACAAAACATCGCCGGAGAATATAAGAACCGCCTGCTAGAGCATCTTCATAGAGAAAACACTGAGCGGGAAAGAAGACTGGCTGAGCTTCAAAGGGACCTCGACGAACTGGAAAGGCTACACAGCATCGTCAACCTCGCCGTCTCCATTTTGCAGCCACTCATCCCTCAAATCGAAAGCCTGAGGAGCCGAATCGCCGAAGAACGGGAATCCTGGAACAAACTTTCAGCAGAATTTGAAGAGAGACAACGACAAGAAAAAGCATTTCGAGACCAGCTCAGCATGGTACGTGCAGAAATCACGAAATTTGACATCACGGAGCTGGAGTCTGCACGAAAGCTTCGTGACGAGGCCTTCATGCAATATTCTAACGTGAAGCATAGGCTGGAATCAGCGGAGAACCGGAAAAGAGACATCATGTTAAGGATGGACGAGCTCAAGGAGCGCCTAGACCACGCTCAACAAAAAATGGAGCGAATGGAGAAAATCAAAGGGCTTCTCGGGATCATGGAGGGGATACGAGGCGCCTACAGAAGCATCCAGCCCAAGTTGAGGAGAGAATTCGTTACCTATCTGGAGCGGGTGGTTCAGCAGGTTTTAGACGGGCTTGTTGGGGCGGGACCCACGCTGGTCGTGAAGATCGACGAGGACTACACGCCTCTCACTCGGAGCGAGGAGGGATACGAACGAGATGTCTCCAACCTTTCAGGCGGGGAGCGAACCCTCCTCGCCTTCGCCTACCGCCTCGGCCTCGGTCAACTCATCATGCAGTCGAGGACTGGACACGGGTTCTACACGCTACTCCTCGACGAGCCAACAGAAAGCCTGGGCAGGGAGGACGGCTCAGTGGACCGGTTGGCTGAGGCGATTTCCCGCTTAAAAGCCATCGAACAAATCATAGCTGTGACCCATAGCGAGGCCTTCGCGGAGAAGGCGGAGCACGTCATACATGTGGAGAAAGAAGACAGCGTGAGCAAGGTGTCCGTCGAAAGATAACACTTACGTTTGTCCTTTTTAGGGCTCCTTCCCCGTCGAACTAAAAGCTTAAGGCAGATTTCACTTAAAACTTTGAAACGTTTGGGATAGAAGATGAAGCGGGAAAAACTCGTCGAGCCCATAGCATCCGCAGTAGAGCGTCTGGAAAAATCGATGGAGTCCCTCGTGAAAAAGGATGAAAGGAGCATGGAAACCTCTATTTGGCGAGCAGCCGCCGACGTAGAATACGCCCTTTTTCTCCTCTCCCTCACGCAAGGGGAAGAAACTGAAAGCTCTTCATGGAGGCTCGACCTACCTTCGAGACAAGCTGAGATCGGGCCTGTCCTCATGTTGGCTCAGGACCTACTTAAAGAGGCTAAAGGCGCCGTCGATGCTGGCGAGTTCCGTGAGGCACGTAAGAAAACATGGGCGGCGCGAGTCCATCTTTTGAAGGCTCGGGAGCTGATGGAAAAGAGGCGGAAGAGCGGTGAAAAAACTACTCTTCCTCTTCCCTAGCTCGCCTCTCCTTGATGATGAAGACGTTTTCTTTTCCGGAGATCACGCGAAACTGTTCCTTTAACTCTGCTTTATGCAGGAACTTTCGAAGAAGCACTCGCAGATAGGTTTTCGAGGGGACCTCCCCCTTTTCTTTATAGTTTAGGGTGATTTCACCGCCAGCAACATCGATTTTCGCTTTTACTCTACCTTCCAAGAAGCTTGCTAGGTCCTTCACTTTTGTGTCCCCTTCCTTATCGCGAAGCTCAGAGATTTCGATGGCAACCCTAGACATGTTTGTGCCTCCAGTTTTAAGCGACCTATCGGCGGACAATAATGATCCTCACCTGATCACAGGTGTTCTCGCACCAGTCGGCCACCATTTCGATGGCATCCAGAAGCTGGCTTGTTAGAACAGCGACCCCGACCTTCATCTCTGCTGTTTTCCCAAGCAGTGTCCTAGCTTTTTCGTAAAGGTCGTCCACCTTCTCTTCTTGTCTTTCCACCTCATCTGCTGCCCGCAAGGCCTCTTCAGGTTTCTCAGCGATCCGACTGACGCTTTTTCGAAGGGCGGAGGCGCACTCTCTAACCCCCTCAACCATCTCGACGCATGCCTTCTTTAGGTCCTTCGGTACCTCCCTCACCGGAGTGGCGTTAAGTATGCGGGTAGATTCTCGGCTCCAGTCAGCTACCATGTCCACCCGTTTGGTCAGATGCATGAGATCTTCCCGGTCTTCCGGGGGCAGTTCTCCTTGGGCTAGTTCAACCATGATCTCTCTCCTCAACGTATCTGCTTCCCTCTCGCCGCTGCCTTCACTGCCTTCTCCAGGTCTTCCACGCTGCTCATGGTGGTGGCTAGATGACGCTGCATCAACGTTAAAACCTTGGCTCCCCTCCTTTTTTCAAACCACTTTAACAGCTCACTCAAGTGCTAGTTCCTCCCTCAACCCTTTACTTGGATACGTGAAAACAAAGCTTTTGTCCGAAGGAAAACTAACAGTGACCTCATCGCCCACATCAAACCATGCTCCCACTAACGCTGGACGGATGATTACCACGACATCCTCATTTTTAAGCCTAACCTCGTACCGTATGTTGGTGCCTTCAAACCTGAACCTTTCAAGGTAGCCAAGCATCGAGTTGAGCCTCCTTCTTCGACCTTTCTCCACCGTGAATATTTCAGGCCTAATCGCTAAAACAACCCGTTCACCCTTGTTTTTCGTTTTATCAGAAGTGCGAACAACTAATCCTCCACGCAGCTCCACAACAGACCCTTTCTTATTCACCTCTACAACGTGGCCTTCCAGAAAGTTTGACTCCCCAATGAAGTGGGCTACGAAAACATGCTGAGGACTCATATACAACTCTTGAGGGGTTCCCACCTGCAAGATCTGCCCCTTCCTCATCACCGCGATCCTGTCAGAAATCGCCATGGCCTCCCCTTGATCATGGGTAACGTGAAGGGCGGTTAAGCCTAAATCCTTCACCAGCTTACGCAATTCGTATCGCAACTCAACTCGAATTTTGGCGTCTAAGGCGCCCAGTGGCTCGTCTAACAACAACAGTTTGGCTCCAGCGGCAAGAGCCCTCGATAAGGCAACTCTCTGCATCATGCCGCCGCTCAGTTCGTGGGGGAAACCGTCCCGTCGTTCATAGAGTCTTACCATCTCTAACATTTCACGACCGATTCTCTCGCTTTTTGTCTCTTCCCAAGCCTTTACTCGGGGTCCATAGGTCACGTTGTCCCAAACGTTCATGTGGGGAAAGAGCGCATAAGTTTGAAAGACAAATCCTATTTCTCGGTCTTCAGGCGGAAGCTCGTTGACTAGTTTGTTATCGATGTAGACTTCTCCTTCATCTGGCTCAATCAAGCCAGCAATTATCCGCAGAAGAGTTGTTTTGCCGCATCCGCTTGGACCTAGGAGAGAAAAATATTCCTTATCATAGATTTGGAGGCTAACCCTGTCCACCGCCAAAATTTTCTTCCCGAATCTCTTTGAAACATTAACCACTTTGACTTCAGGCAGGGCGTGCAACCTCCGCTGGTCTTGACAAAATATGGAAAAACGTAGTTACTAATATATTAAGCATGTCAATACCGTCCTCTAACCACAAACCTCAGAACCAAAAGGATGATGAAAGAAAACAACACGAGTAAGCCAGCGCCTAAGGCAATGTCCATAGGTGAAGCTCGCACTGTACCCTTAACCCAGTCAACAAGCAACACCGGAACAGTCTTTACCCTTGTCACAACAGCCAGGGTTGCACCTGTTTCGTCAACGCTCCTCGCGAACATCATTATAGTTCCTGCGAACAAGGAATACTTTGTCAAGGGCAGAATAATTGTCCTGAATACCGTAAATGGTCTAGCTCCAAGCGTTCTCGATGCTTCTTCAAGGTCCATGGTCACTCTTTCTATCGCCGCAACCATAGCACGGACAAAGTAAGGATATGTAATGGACAGGTGTGCAAAAACTATCAAAGTGATTTCGGGGATGAACGCAAAGTTTCTCCAGAAAATGCTCATGGAAGCGCCTAAGGCGATGGATGGAACAATCATGGGAATGTTAGACAACACGTCTAGGGTTGTCGAAGCTGCTGCTCCCCATCGTTTTCTGGCTATCAGAACTGCCACGGGCAAACTGATCAAGGCGTTTAATACAGTAACCGTTGCTCCCACAAAATATGACAAGAGGAGGCTTTGCCAATATCCTTGCCAAACTCCAACACCTGCGATTGCTTGGTTTAATGTACCGCTTGAGACAGCACCAACAACGGGAAGAACAATGAAGAGAGAAGGAACTAGAACAAAGGCGAGAAACACCAGAGTTGTCGTAGAGTCTCTAAACGTTTTGACCTTAAAGTCGCTCAGTTTTCTCTCCGCAGACGGCCAAACTCTTTTCACTGGCATCTTCAACCTCAGTCCGAGCAGTCGGATTCCCAAATAAATCAAACTAGCGGTGAGTATCAAGACGAAACTCACGAAGACTATGGGACCTTCTTGGCCGAGATCACTGGCGTTTTTGATGAAAACGGGACCGTTTTCAAAGGTGCCCGCAACAATCACGGTAGCGCCGGTTTCAGAAAGTGACCTGGCAAAAGCCAGAGTGAAAGCCGCTATCAGACTCGATTTCAAGATGGGCAACGTCACGGTTCTGTCGGCTGTGAGGGGTACAGCGCCGAGGGTTCGTGCCGCTTCTTCATAAACCAATTTATAGTCGAGAAGCGCACCCACCATGACTCTAACCACCGCAGGATAAGAAAAGGCAAAGTGAAGCAGAACGATCAAAAGCCAACCGGGTGACACAAGGGGATTACCGCCAAAAAGTTGTGCGATACCTCCAGGCCCACCCCAAAACAGAAGCAGTGAATAGCCTAACGTTACGGTGGGTATGATAAGCGGCATGTCAGCCAGCGTGTCAATTATGTTAAGCCATCTAGACTTTCCCCTTGCCACAAACCAAGCTAAGGGCAAACCCGCAACCAAGTCGAGAAAGGAAACTAAAAAGGCGATCGCAAACGAAGCATATACAGCCGATGAAGCTCTGGACATTAGACTGGGATTCTGGAAAATTTCGGCTAGAGTATTCCATTTAATAAATATGCCCAAAATGGGCGGAACCAGAATTATCCCAAAAAAGAAGATTACGGAGCCTGAATAAATTAGATGTCGAACGAGTGGTTTAGATGAGACTTTGTCGAGATACCTTATAGTGCTAGAGTCTGGCAATCTGGCAACCTGATTTTCCCTGATTTTCTTTCGCAGACGATGCGGAAACTATAGTGTAATATAACATTCTAAATTACCTTTCCGGCTAAGTCCCTTCTGTTCACCATTTCTAAAGCGTCTGGTCCGGTGCCAATCAACACCACTGGGATTTTGATTTTTTTCTCCACGTTTCCAATGAAATCCTTCGCCTCTCGCGAGAGCTCTTCGTAGGACTTCGCTCCTTTGCATTCGGGAAACAGCACGTCGATTTTGGTTATGGCGGCTTGTGTGGCTCCGTTGAGCATGACGGCTCTCTTCGCCAGTTCATAGTTGAACGGAGCTGACCTCCTTCTTCTCCCGGTTACGGTGGCGATCTCTGCCCACCCCCTCTTTTCAGCTTCCTCCCACGACAACTCATCAGGGAGTGGTCCCGCGCCAACTCGAGTGGTGTACGCCTTAAACACGATGATCACGTCGTCAACTTTGGTGGGTCCAACTCCCACGTCTGAGCAGGCAGCTGAGGCAGTCACGTCCTTGGACGTGACGTATGGATAGGTTCCGTGATAGAGGGAGAGGTAAGTTCCTTGGGTTCCCTCGATCAAAACGTTCTTCCCCTCGTCAATCGCTGTGTTCAACTCGAGAGGGACATCGGTCAAAAACTTCTTCAGCTCGGGAAGGTCCCTTGCCAGCTTGACTACCCGTAATGCTCTCTCGGCGTTGCATGGTCCTGTGCCAGAACCGGTGGTTCCTATCTTTTCAGCGAGATTTCCCCTTCTATCGGCTTCGATATGGTGGGGTTCAATGACCGCACACTGATGATCAACACCCACCCTGTCTTCAGAATCGGTCAGCTGTATCTCTTGAAGGAGAACTTCTGGGTTAACAAGAACACCCGGCCCGATCAGCAAGCGACATTTATCGTAAGGGAAGGCGCTCGGCAGCATCCTCATCTTGTATTCTTTACCCACATAGACCACGGTGTGACCTGCGTTAGGGCCAACTCCGGCTCTCGCAGCCACCGCAACTTTGTCTTTCAAGGAGAGGTAGGAGATAACTTTCCCTTTCCCCGTGTCTCCAAAAAATCCGCAAACCACAACTGTGCAGGGCATACGGTTTCCTCCAGCCCTTTTGAAGTGACGCGTCTTTCCTCTTAAGGTTTATTATAACGTAAGCTAGCCAATAATAGTGGCGCTACTGTTTGGTCTAAGTAATTTCAAACGTATTTGTCTAGCGCGTTAGATCTCTCATCTGATGGGCAGAGATTCCTTGATATGCTGGAGCACATTTTTCCTTATTCATGCCGTTTCTTAATGCAGCCCATTTCAATAGGGGTATGATCGCTTTTCTAAGCTCTATCCCATCGTCTGTAAGCGAGTATTCGACCCGAGGAGGTATCTCAGCAAACGATTCCCTGATAATTAAACCTTCAGCCTGGAGATCCTTTAGCGTATCGGCTAAGGTTTTGGGGCTAATGCCCCCTAACTCTTCCATGAGGCCGTTGAACCTAAGCCTTCCATAATTGCCAATCGCGTTTATGATCAAGAGGGCCCATTTCTTGCTTATGACATCTATGACGCCTTTAAGAGGGCAGAGGCATATGTGGTCGCATTCTTTGTGCATAGAATCACTTTCCTTGCACATAGTAACTATTTTGCTATAAACTTCATAGTTTAAATACTTTACTTTTAATAGTTAAACACTCAAAACAAGGAGGTGGAAAGGGCATGTGTAGAGAGTGTGGTTGCGGACCTTTCTATCCCATGGAGCCACATCGACACCCCTATGGAAGACACTTTTTAACAAAAGAGGAGAAAATTAAGAGGCTGGAGAGCTACGCCGAGGAACTCAAGAAGGAACTTTCTGCAGTGGAAGAGCGAATCAAAGAGCTTAGGGAGTAAGGAAAGCGACAACGAAAAGGAATGACTAAAAGGTTATTATTCAATGCAACTGATGAAATCTTCTGATTAGACCAAGGGAGAAGGGTGGAGAAGTGAAAATCTTAGCATTTGACGTTCAAGGCGGGCATCGAAAAGATTCTCCTTTACGATGACGGAAAGAAAAAGTTCAAGCTGGAACAAGAATGAAAAGAATAAAGCTGTTTATTCATGAGCCTTCAATCAAAAAGGGGAGGTGTCAGATCGCCCGTCGAGTTTCTATCACCGCTTTTCAGGCTCTGATGACTCTCGGGTTCATCATCCAAACTGAAATTGACTACACTCTGACTTAAGACCTTTTTGCTGCAAGCGCCCCTTTCAACGGTTAGAGTTCTTCTGCAGGAATGGCTCCTAGGGTTTCGGTTTTATAAACGGCGGGCATGGCTACTCGTAGGACGAAGTCCTTGGCCGTTTTCAGGTCGGGAGCCTCGAAGAGGATGGCCCCATCGTAGCGTCCAAATAAGAAGTAGACTCCGTGAATGGTGACGCCTGCCGGCGGAGTTACCGACTTGACCCTCTTTAGGAAGTCGGGCTGATCTCCTGCTCTGCCCGGAAGAACCTCCATCAACGTTAAGAACAACACCTTCCATCATCCCCTAATAACTGCAACTATATGATTGTGGCTTAAAGCTCTTTCATAAGTCACCAATACGCAAGGTCACTGCCAGTTTATCTACCGTCATCGCGTTGCCAGGCCAACAAGGAATCGTACTGTTTGTTGCTGGAAATGGACCACTCTTCGTAAAAACTAAATTCCTTGTCGTAGTTAAGTTAAACTTGGGGAGAGTCTTGGACGTCTTCGAGGCGATTAAGGGTAGAAGGAGCGTTAGGGCGTATACGAGGGAGGAAGTTTCAGAGGAAGAGGTTAAGAAGTTGATCGACGCCGCTAGATCGGCTCCCTCGGCGGGAAACATTCAACCTTGGGAGTTCGTGATCGTGCGGGACCCTACGATAAAGCGGAGACTGGCTGTGGCTGCACTGGACCAAACCTTCATTGAAGAAGCCCCCGTTGTGATCGTTGTTTGCGCCAACGAGACGATGTCCGGCTGGGGTTACGGTAGCCGAGGCATAAACCTCTACTGTCTGCAGGACACCGCGGCTGCCACCCAAAACATGCTGTTAGCTGCCCACGCTTTAGGGCTTGGAACATGCTGGGTAGGCGCGTTTCGCGAAGAGGAAGTGAGAAAGGTGATCAACACACCTAGGGGTGTGAGACCTGTCGCCATCGTCCCGGTGGGTCATCCAGCTGAGAAACCCATGGCTCGATCAAAAAGGTCAATAAGGGAAATCGTCCATTATGAGACGTTTTAGGAGAGGAGAAGACATGAAAGTGAGTCGATTTTATCTCGGCGAGCTAACGTGGCCAGATGTGAAAGAGTTCCTGTCAAAACATGATGTGGTGGTGATTCCGGTTGGAAGCTGCGAGCAGCATGGGCCTCACCTACCCTTGGACACAGACGCCTACGACGTCTTTTGGATGTCTCTGAAAGCAGCGGAAAAGGCAGGCTGCGCCCTAGTTGCCCCGCCCATCTACTACGGCGTTTCTTCTCATCACATGGACTTCCCGGGAACAGTAACGCTGAGCCCCGACACTCTGGAGCAGCTGGCCTACGAGGTTGCGGCTAGCCTAATTGCGCATGGGTTTAGAAAGATCGTTTTTGAAAATGGACACGGAGGCAACACGGCGTCGTTAGAATCCGTGGCTAAGCGTATAAAAACGGTGACCGGAGCCTTCGTGGCTGTTAACACCGTGAGCTTGATACCGGACTTCATCGAAAAGTTCATCGAGACTCCCTACGATGCCCACGCTGGCGAGTTTGAAACCTCCACCACCCTCGCCAACCGCGAAGAACTCGTTGTCACCGACAGAATCAAAAAACCAACGATCAAGCTTCCCGCGTCAAAATATACAAAGATTGGGTTGAAGGAGAAGGGCCCCAAAGTTTACTGGGGATTTCGAACAAAGGAAATCAGCGAAACCGGGGTCATAGGGGACCCCACAAAGGCTTCGAAGGAGAAGGGAGAAAAAGCTTGGAAAATCGCCATCGAACGACTCGCCGACCTGCTAACCGAGCTAGACAAGATGAAGGTTTGAACGCCGAGGACGGTGAAAGAAAACCAATGACTAAGAACCCACGAAGACTTAGTAAGGTTGCAGCGGCTCTAGGTGGACTTCTCATCATGACCGGAGTGGTCATGATCGGCATATTCGCCCTAGCCCTCTTTGGCATCCTCGACATCAGCGTATTCATGGACACGAAATATCTATTGTTACTTACACTGGTTTTATTGATGATCGGCATCATCGACGTGGTGTCAGGGATCATACTTGCGCTCAGGTGAGTTTTATCCATGAGGGCAAGAAGATTTGTGTCAAGGGTCACCGGCGTGGTGCAAGGCACAATAGGAGCTTTCGCCATTTTCTTGGCATATGCTCTTTACCATAATTTTTTCGATATCCGGAGTATGCTAAACGTATCTACGAAGAATATACCCTTATATACGTTGCTTCTCTTTATTTTCGGTTTACTTTCCATCATAAGCAGCTTGTTTCTCATCCATGAGTAACAAGAGCATTAGAGGGAAGCTATGTGGATAAATCAAGCTTAAGAAAGGAACTAGGACTTTTCCATGCAACAATATTGGGGATAGGGGGTAGTTTAAGCGCTGGCAACTTCGTTATATTGGGGCACGCCGCTGGTTTAGCGGGTTCCTCTATTGTTATGGTGGTCTTTATATGTGGGATCATAAGCCTACTTACGATGTTGAGTTATTGTGAATTGGGTACCGCGATTCCTAGAGCGGGCAGTGAATATACTTTTGCTAAGGTAGCCTATGGAGGAATTGTTGCTTTCATAACTGGATGGTTCGAGTGGCTTAGTAACATGTTTTACGCAGCATTATCCTCTCTCGGCTTCGCTTATATAATTTCATACTTTATCCCGATTAACATATCCGTAGTTGCAATTCTTATGGTAGTTATTTTCACGGTGATTAATATTAGAGGTGTAAAAGAAGTTGGAACCACCGAAAGCATATTGACGATAGCGGTGTTAGGGATATTAGCAATTTATGTTTGGACTGGGTGGTTAAGCAGCCCAGTTATGGACACATTTAAACTCTCAGCACCCGGAGGCTTGCTAGGAACATTTGTAGCCACCGCCTACCTTTTCGAATTATATTTAGGAGCCGAAGCCATAGCAGTAGCGCAAGCTGAGATTAAGAACCCTGAAAAAATAATACCTCGGGCCATGCTATTGTCATCTGGAGCCTTGATCGTTATCTACACTGCTATAGTGTACGTCGCCGTAAGAATAGTTCCGCCGGAAATCCTTAGTGAAAAAGCATCGCCGATCGCGTTTGTGGCGGAGCAGACTATGGGAACCCTCGGAGCAGTGTTGGTTACAATCGCTATAGCAATCGCTGGGCTCGCCGCTCTCAATGAGGCGATCATGGCTCAGTCTAGAATCATTTATGCGTTAAGTAGGGACGGATACTTCCCTAAGGTTTTCTTAAAGGTCCACAAACGTTTTGGCACCCCTTATGTGGCGGTTATTATTAGTTCGATTTTCACAATAGCCATGACAGCCACGGGGCTTGTGAATTTCGTTGTTTACGCCGTGAATCTTGGGTTCATCGTAGGTTTTTCCCTAGTGAACCTCTCGCTAATCAAGCTAAGAAGGAAGAAGCCCCTCTTGGAAAGACCCTTCAAGGCTCCCCTATACCCCCTCACTCCCATAGCCGGAATCGTCACCTCCCTCATGCTTCTCGCGTTTATCGATGTAGGAGTGCTGACCTTAGGAGCCGAATTAACTGTACTAGCCTTATTAGCCTACCACATCCGAATGGTAGGATACTACCGTATTCGCGTCGCCTTTGGAGGAATAAGCCTGGGTATAGGTGGCTTCACCATGCTGCTGGCTTACTTGATCCAAACAGGGTTCATAGCACTGCCGAGTATGCTCTCACAATGGGCAACGACGCTTTTCTACGGCCTAGTTTTTGTCAGCGCCATACACGTTCTCGCGGGAGTCTTAAACGTAACTGCCAAAGCCTAGCTACGCCCTCTTCCATGTTGAAAGTAAGCTTTAATTTGTTCAACTTAAACATTTATAATTGTGGAAGAGGATGCCGGAGAAGAAAAGGAAGGAAGTTTTGGTCAAGCCTCCCTACCTCAGAGTGAGGGAGGACCCTCTTATTCAAGATACCACGGAAGTGGAGAGGCTTCATATTTTTCAGATTTCCAAAAGAATGGGCAAATACTTAAGCGGCTTAATCATTGGGATGGGAATTTTTCTTCTTCTTTTATCTACACAATTTTTGTTTTCCGAAGCTGAAACTCCGTTCAGTGCCTTGGCTCTTCTTAACGTAAGACTGTTGTTTACACCTGAATGGATGTCTCTATTGCCCGTTGTTGTAGGCATTCTTGGCGTAGTAAACACCCTCTGCGGATTGGTACTACTAACAAAGGAGTAGGTTGCGTCTTCTCCTCGGCCTAAACGTTTAACTTTAACGTTTCCGCACCATTCTATTAGCGGAGGAGACTCGTCTTGAAATATTCGCTGATCGCGGATGCTTATGAAAAAATTGAAGCCACCACGAAAAGGCTGGAAATGACCGACTATCTGGTGGAGCTTCTTCAACAAACTCCGAAGGAACTGATCGACAAGGTTGTCTACTTAACGCAAGGAAAGTTATACCCAGACTTTGTCGGAATTGAAATCGGCGTTGCAGAGAAGTTAGCCATACGCGCGGTTGCTAGAGCCACAGGTCGAGGTGAGAAGGAGATCAGCGACGACTTGAAGAAAACCGGAGACTTGGGCGAGACAGCTCAGAAATTTTTGGAGAAGAAGGCTCAAGCTGCGCTCTTTCGGGAGCCGTTGACCGTCCAGATGGTGTACGAGAGCCTCGACAAGATGGCGAAGACCACGGGCGCGGGCTCCATGGAGCAGAAGATCAACCTTTTGGCGGGGCTCTTAACCAACGCTACCCATAAGGAGGCCAAGTACATTGTCCGTACGGTCACTGGAGAGTTGAGACTGGGGATCGCTGACATGACGGTTCTTGATGCATTGGCCATTGCCTACGGTGGTGGGAAAGAGGCTCGTGAAGACCTAGAGAGAGCATACAACATTTCTTCTGATCTGGGCAGGGTGGCGAAGACCGTCGTGGAGGCGGGAATGGAGGGCATCAGAGAGTTTGAGGTTTCCCTTGGAGAGCCCATCCGGCCGATGCTGGCGGAGCGCCTCGGCGACCCTCGTGAAATCCTCGAGAAGCTCGGAGGAAAGTGCATAGCCGAGTTTAAGTATGACGGGGAGCGGATACAAGCTCATAAAAAGGGAGACATCGTGACCTTCTTCTCTCGGCGACTCGAAAACATCACTGGTCAGTACCCCGACGGGGTTAAGCTGATCAACAAGCACGTGAAGGCGAAGGAGGCTATCATCGAGGCGGAGTGCGTTGCGATCGACCCCGACACGGGGGAGATGAAGCCCTTCCAAGAGCTGATGCACCGAAGGCGAAAATACGGGATCAAGAAGGCCATGGAGGAGTACCCCGTTTCCCTCTTCATGTTCGACGCGCTTCAGGTTAATGGAGGGGACCTAACCTTAGAGCCGTATCCCGTCAGACATCGACACCTCGAGAGGATCATCGAGCCGAGCGACCGCGTCAGAGTGGCGGAGTACCTCATCACCGACAACGTAGACGAGTTAGAGCGGTTCTTCGAGAAGGCGGTGGAGAGCGGATGTGAGGGGGTGATTTGCAAATCCGTTAGAGAGGACGCAGTTTATCAAGCGGGTGCCAGAGGATGGCTCTGGATCAAGTACAAACGCGACTACAAGAGCGAGATGACTGACACCGTGGACCTCGTCGTGGTGGGAGCGTTCCACGGCAGGGGAAAACGAGCTGGAACCTACGGAGCCCTGCTTCTGGCTGCCTACGACCCAGACGAGGAAGTTTTCAAAACCGTTACCAAGTGTGGGACCGGGTTCACCGACGAGGACCTCGCGAAGATACCCAAGATGATGGAGGAGCATCGGATACCCCACCGAAGCGCCAGAGTCAACTCTACTCTGGAGGCGGACGTGTGGTTTGAACCCAAAGTGGTCATCGAGATCATCGGCGCGGAGATGACCCTCAGCCCCATCCACACCTGCGCCATGGACGTCATCCGGAAGGGAAGCGGACTAGCCATACGGTTTCCCCGCTTCACCGGAAACTATCGACTAGACAAGTCTGCTGAAGACGCCACCACCCTCAAGGAAATCATTGAAATGTACCAAAGCCAGCTGAAGAAGGTAAGCTAAAAACCTTCACTTCCCACATTTACCTCTATCACATAACGGCGACCACGTTCAATCTTGTACGTCGCATGAAGAGAAGCCGAGGAAAATGATGGAAAAGCATAATTGAGGTAGTTATTTTATAATGAGTAAGCTGAGCTTCAAGAGGAGAACAGCCATTGGTGGAAGTTAACCTTTATGGGAAGGACTTGATAACGACGCAAGAATGGACGATAGAGGAGATAGAAGCCACCCTAAACTTGGCTAGGGATTTCAAAAGCAAATACGTTAAGAGGGAGCTTCCCGAGCTGCTTAAGCGGAAAACGTTCTTCATGCTTTTTTACGCTCCTTCCACGAGGACGAGAGCAGCCTTCGAAGCGGCTATGACTCTTCTCGGAGGTCACGCCCAGTTCATCGACGTTTCCACCACTAGGCTGGAGGGGGGGGAAGCCGTCAAGGATGTGGCGAAGATGTATGAGAAGTATGGACATGGGTTGGGAGTGCGCATCCTCGATCAAGCCATAGATTTCGTTTATGGTAAGGGAAACTGGGTGGTGCGGGAATATGCTAAGCATGCAGAGGTCCCGGTTATCAACATGGCTTGCTGCTCCTTTCATCCCACACAGGGGTTAGCAGACTTGATGACGGTTCAAGAGAAACTGGGCAACATTCGAGGAAAAAAGTACGTGATCATGTGGGGATACTCAAGAAAGTTTCGGGGTCGATGCAGCATTCAAGAGGAGATGCTCGTCATGACCCGATTTGGAATGGACGTGACTGTGGCTCATCCGCCAGGGTTTGAGTTGGATCCGAAACTGATAGATGTGGCGAAGGAGAATGCTGCCCACGGCGGGGGAAGCTTTGAAGTTAGTCACAACTACAAGTCGGCTTTACATGGAGCACATGTGGTATTCCCAAGAAACTGGGCTAGCGCGGCGCTGCTCAAGGTGGGAGCAAGCGAGTTCGGAAAAGAAAACGAGTCGAGGCTTCACGAAAAATATAGAGACTGGACACTAACGCAAGAGCTGGTAGACCTCATGGACAAGAAGGCGATCATCACCCACGTTTTGCCCGTGCTTCGTGGAGAAGAAGCCGAAGACAAGGTAATGGACAGCGCCCACTCCGTAATATACGATCAAGCCGAAAACGGCCTATACACAAAGATGGCGGTTTTAGCGTTAACGATGAAAGAAAGACTATTCCCTTAACTGTATTCTACTAGTTTTTCAAATTCTTCAACGCTAGGCTTAATGGTAGGAACTTCTTTAAACGTTTTTGTCACCACCTCGGGGTCCTTCAACCCGCTTCCAGTGATTAACACGACAGTAGTTTCGTCTTTCCCCACGATGCCTTCATCAAGAAGTTTAATCAACCCAGCGAGTGAGGCGACTCCGGACGGCTCGGCAAAGATCCCTTCTGTGGAGGCAAGAAGCTTCTGAGCCTCCAGTATATCCTCGTCGGAAACCCCTTCAGCTGTTCCTCCAGTTTCCCTTAAGGCGGTTAGGGCGGCATCTCCGTCCCATGGAAACACGTCAGCTAGCCCCCCAGCGATGGTGTCGGGATGTTCCCACGGCTCAATTTCAAACGGACCCTTACCCTCCTTGAAGGCTCTCACTAGGGGAGCGCACCCAACTGGCTGTATGGCAGCAATTTTCGGCATAGGGTCAACGAAGCCAAGACGGTAAAAGTCGTTGAACCCCTTCCAAACTCCGGTGAGGAGGCAGGCTGAACCAGTTGGAACCATGACCCAGTCTGGTACCTTCCAGCCTAACTGCTCCATTATCTCATACGACATGGTCTTGGGCCCCTCCACTTGATAGGGGTTGAAGGGTCCAAAGCTGGGGCAGGGATACCAACCATACTTTTCGACTACCATGCGCAACATCTGCACCGTGGGGTCCACGCCCTTCTCCACTGCCCTCACCTTCACAACACGTGCTCCATACAGATGAATCTGAGCGATTTTGGCAAGAGACGCAAACTCTAAAACGAAGGCATAGCACTTCAGTCCGGCTTTCGCAGAGTATGCCGCTAGAGAAGCCGCAGCGTTACCGCTAGAGGCTATCACCACGTTTCGGGCTTTAGATTCAAGGGCTTTAGAGATTCCCACCGCCATGGAACGATCCTTAAAGGACCCCGTGGGGTTTCTGGTTTCATCCTTTAGGTAGAGGGTTTTTAACCCTATTTTCTTAGAAAGGTTGTCCGCTTTAAGGAGGGGAGTGGCGCCCTCCCCCAGCGTAACAATGTTCCTTTCGTCTAGAATTGGAAGGAGTTCACGATATCTCCATACGCCAAGAGGACGCTCCACAAAGGTTTTTCTCGTCACCTTTTTCGCTAGCGTTGTGTAGTCGTAGTGAATGTCGAGGCGTCCGTCGTCTTTACGAGCGCACACGCAAATTTTTGTTTCTGGAGAATACTCTTTCCCACAGCGAGCGCACTTTAACCCGCTGACAAAGGACATGACACTTCACCTACCCTACTGAGCTTGGGGTTACACATTTTCATAACAGACACCGCTTAAAATTAAAGAATTGTCACTTTTCCGTCCTTCAGCGTAACTTTAATCAAAGTTTTTACAAAGTGTCCTGTTTCTTTCTTCACGAGGGAAACTCCATTAAATTCGGTTCGCTCGATAACCGCAACAAGATCCTGAACAATAACCCCATTTTGCTTAAGGACCTTAATGATGGAGGCGAAAGTGCCGCCGGTGGCGATGATAGAATCCACGAGAACTACTGTTTCTCCAGGCTTCACCTCGTTAATGTACATCTTAGTCTCTTCATAACCCGTCTGTTTCATTATCTCAATCTCATCGGGCAACCCATATTTGCGCTTACGAACTACGTTCATAGGGATTCCAGTGACCATGGACAAGGCCGCTGCCAGATGAATCCCCATGGCTTCGGGGGTGAGAATTTTGTCCACCCCCTCGAGATCTGTTGTTCGTGCGATTTCGAAGGTACACCCCCAGAGCATTTTAGACGATATGCTGGGGAAACCAGTGGACAGTGAATTGACGATATAATCGTACTCAGTCCCGTCTGGAAGGCGGAGCTTCACAATCTTAGCTCTCCGCAAATCCTCCCTAACTTCCCTGAGCCAGTCCAACCTCTCCTCCTCAGAATCTTATTTGAACGATTGAGCATAAAAACGTAGTAAGGTAGACTTATTTTAATAACGAGTGTTTACCTAAATCTTAAAAATGGTGGGAAATGGTTAAAGGCATAGCAAATATTTAAAAGCATAGCTCGTTCACTTATAATTGGATAAAAAATGCCAATTTTTAGAAAAGAAAAAGTAATAACTGGACCTCAATATGGTGTTTTTGATGCAAAATACTTAGGTGGTCATTCAGCGTATCCCAAGCAGAAAGAATGTAAACTTCATGTGTATCCGACTCATGTTGAAATCCCAGAAATGATGCTTAAAATCCCTTATGAGCAAATTGAAAATGTTCAAACCATGACGCAAGAAAAGCTTACTGCCACAAGGCTTCTGTTGTTAGGTATATTTGCGTTCGCTGCAAAGAAAAAGAAAGAATATCTTGTAATAACCTACAGAGACGTTGCTGGAATCGTGCAGAATCCTGTTTTTGATGTGAAAAAACTTGATGAAGCTCAGCCAGCGATTTACCACGCAAAACTAGCTGCCACCAAGCCCACCGCTCCTACTCCTATGACACAACCACCAGTAGTAAAAGAAAAAGAGATCGTACGTGAAGTAGTGATGATTTCATGTGCCTACTGTGGCAGCTTGATGCCTCAAACATCAACTTTCTGCCCAAATTGTGGAGCAAGAAGAAAGTAAGTTAGAAAACATTAAATCGTGAGAAACTCTTCATGGAATACTATGATTTAACATAAAATTATGACTAACTTTAAACCCTGAGGGTGAGGAAGGATGGCTGGTTAGGAAGACCATTTCGATTTTATTGTTATGTTGGCTCTTCTGGTGACAGCCAAGCCTCGTTCCTCCGCCTCCTCCAACACCCGTTGTTCATCTATGGTTTTTACTTCTCGGTTTTCCATGAGGATCTTGCCCTCTACGATGACGGTGTGAACATCGCTGCCGTTGGCGGCGTAGACCAGGTGGGAGACTGGGTTATGCAGCGGCGTCAGGTGGGGCTTCCTAAAATCTACCAGTACGATGTCAGCCTTTTTCCCCGGCATGATGGCTCCGATCTCGTTGCTCAAGCCGATTGCCTCGCTCCCGTTGACCGTAGCCATTTCAAGAACTGTCTCCGCGGGCATGACCAGCGGGTTTAGGGAATGAACCTTGTGGAGTAGTGCGGCGAGCTTCATTTCCCGAACCATATCGTGGCAGTTGTTGCTGGGACCCCCATCACATCCGAGAGAAACTGTTACGCCGGCTTGCAACATCTCAGGAACCTTAGCGACTCCCGAGGCTAGCTTCATGTTGGAGGCGGGGCAGTGACAAACTTTTGTGTTTGATTCTGCCAGCATGCGAATTTCTTTGGATGTCAACCAAACCGCGTGTGCCAGAAGGACGTTCGGACCTAAAAGATCAACGCTTTTCGCAAACTCCACAGGGATCATATCAAACTCTTTCTTGGTGTATTGGACGTCCTCCTTAACCTCTGCTAGGTGCATCGTAACGCCAGTGTGGTATTCCTTGGCAAGGTGACTAACTTCTTGATATAGTTCTGGGGAGCAGGCTCCAGGGGTTCTGGGGCCAAACCAGACATGGATTCGCCCACCTGCCTTTCCATCCCATTTTCGGATCATTCGAACCGCCTCGTCAAGAGACTGCTCCCTGGTTTCGATCATCCCTTCATGCATGATGCCCCGCTGTGTTCCATACCCCGCCATGTCCATGACCGTTTTGGACAGGACTGCCCTCATCCCAGATTTCTCAACTGCTTCCGCGATACCGTCGAACCCGTATCGTGTATGAAGCATCGATTCCACGAAACAGGTGGTGCCCGACTTGATCATTTCGAGCATGCAGAGAAGAGCACTTATCTTACCGTCCTCCTTTGTATAGTGCCCTTGAAGCGGCCACACCCTTTCCTTAAGCCACTCCACCAACGAGACGTCGTCAGCGCACCCTCGAATCAACGCTTGAGCTAGATGAATATGACAGTCTACCAGCCCCGGCAAGACAACCATTCGAGACGCGTCAAAAACCCTCTCCGCAGAGTACTCCCTTCTTAGTTCCTCAGTTTTTCCCACAGCCACAACCCTGTCAGCTTCAATGGCAACAGCTCCATCCTCGATCACACGCCGCTGAGTATCCATAGTTATTACAGTTCCGTGTTCGATGAGAAAATCGACCAAGATAGGTGCCTCCTAGACCCTTTGAAAAATCAACGTGGTCCTCTAAAAGTTTTGCGAACAAAAGGCTATAAACACACATTAGTGGTGATATCCCCTGCAACTTCCCCTTTTTTCTGTTTTGTGGAAATGAAAATAACTGAATTTTTAGCTGATCAAAATTAGTATGGTTTAAACAAACCATACGATAGTGATGATACCCCCCGCAAACTCCCATTTTTTATGCTCGTGTAGTCGTAAAAGTTAGAAATGAACCGAAAATTCCTATGCTTATAACAAAGACAAGGGCTGCTACAGCTTCTATTGGTATGCTACCCTTGTAAGGACACGCCTCCGGTGATAGCGGACAGGTCTTGTGCAATTCTATTTTTAATTTCATAATGGTCTCTGTCAGATAGATTGTTAAAATGAATAAAATTATGGATAAACCCATAATAATCGAACCTATTTTTTCTGGTCAATGAAAATTGTCTTTTCCATACTATCCTTTTCTTACTTAAGATTTTTATCCTTTTAAAATAAATAAAATTTGGTAATAAGCTGGGCTATCCAGCCAAGGCCGTAGACGGATAGACTTTAGCCGTTACCGAAATTCAACTCCTCACCTTACCAGCCATAGTTGTAGGATTTCCGCCACTTTTTAAATAAAAAGATCTGAAGAAACTTATCGGTAAGCTTAGACGTCGTGAATCATGCCTTCTTCTGCCTTCCTAGGCTTTCTCTTATATCTATCAATTCTCCTAGGCATTGATGCAATATGCGCTTTAAGTTAGTTTTATTCGGATTCGGACATTTCCTCAATTGTTTATAAAATTGATCATCATCTTTATCACTAAACTTGAGAACGCAAATGCTGTTAAAGGGTGGAGAGCTATGCTTGTAACAGATGTCGAAACCATGTTAGAAATATTGTTTCATGTCTCAACTTTAGTTGTTGCATTTGGAACGGTGATAGTGGCATACCGTCTTACTAAGTTTTTCAGGGGAGGGGTCTTTATGAAGGTTTGGAGAACGCTGTTTCTCGTGCCTTTCTTTATGGTGTTAGCAGAGATTTGTGAGTTGTTAGGGCTTCCTTTAATTTGGGCACTTGCCCACTTAGCCGCTTGTCTAGCCTTCCTTTTCAGCATACACTCTTTCTATCGAGCATGGATGAAAATGCGCACGTAGGACGAAGTGTCAATTTTGAGACGCCTTTTGGAGGCAATAAAATGAAATACTTTTGCTCTTTCTATCGTAATTCAAATAAAGCTTTGGTTATAATTAAACATGAAAGGCAAAGAGGTTGGGATTTTGCACTGGCTAATGATTACAATTAATATTGTATGCTCAGTGATAGCCATCCTTTTAGCGATTTTTGGTTTACAAGCTTTAATGGTTCTGCACGTCAAGGGTGTAGAAAGGACCCTCTGGAAACCAGTACTGACCTCTAGCGTCTTCTTTCTAGCAGGATCTGTTTTGGGTCTTCTTTACGAGGTTATGGAAAGAACCATGGATATCCTTGAGGCCTTGCATCACGTTAGCTGGCTCGTAGGACTCTGTGTCCTAGCGTATGGAGTTTACATTTATTTAGGAATGTTAAAGAAAATAGGAAGCGAAAGATTATAGTAGAAATAACGCGTGCTGACACTTTAGGAACTTGTAGGGGAGGTTGAATTCCTTAGCATATTTCTTTGCAATTTCCTGGATGAGATTAAATTTGGTGCCGTAACCATTGCTGGGTCCATCTGCGCAAACAAGCCTCGGAACAGAAAACATAAAGCTTATTCACACAACACGTCTTCCTCGTAACCGAGTTCCCTGTAATGAGCCTCCCGCACACCTGACATCTCATATCCAACTACCAAAAAAGCACATTTAAGTTGTTTTGAAATATCTAGACCGCTTTTTCATATTTATAAACCGTGCTGAATAGGGTTTCTTGTAACCTATCAAGATGAAGTATACCAAAAGAATTATAGCCGTTTTATATGAGCTCCAGTGGCTCTAAAGTATGATGTTCAAGACTTTCTTTTTCGCATATTTCTAAGATTTTGGATACCGCTTTCAAATCGATGGCCTCTATTTTCTCCTCTGTCCCTGTAACCTCGATAATTAGGCTTACACCACCCACTCCACAGCATGCATAGACATTCTTGTAGATATTAATGTCGTATCCAGAGGGAACCCCCATTTCCACTATAGTTGATTTCACCTTCTCTATCAAACTATCAATATTCCTAGTGCTCACTTTGATAAAGTGACATTCCCTGCAACTCATCTTAGACATCCACATCCCTCATTTATTGGACTACAGTTTTTGCGACGATCATAGTTACAGTTTCTTTTATGCCTGGAATCCGCCGCACCACATCAAATATGAAACTGTCGAGCTCCTCAATTCTACCAAATCTCACTTTAATGAGCAGATCGTATATTCCATAGGTTGCGCTGGTCTCTTCTATTTCCCTTTGTTTCTTGATTTCTGCAAATATTTCTTCCTCTTTTCCGGCCTCCATCTTTGCTAAAATATATGCTAAAACCAAATGAAGCCCCCGTCAAGTTAGTTAGACAATCTTAGAATAGATATTAGAAAATATAAGATTTTTCATTTTTTCTTTACATATTGTGCGATAAAGAAAAAATTAGCTTATGAATTTGTAAAGAAGGGCTGAAAGTTAAAGTTTCAAAATGATTCTAGAGACGTCCGGTCATTGTAATCGCTTTTGACCACGCTTTTCAACTTCTTGATGAGTAAATTAGTTAGGATACCCAAAGCATTTTAAAACTTTGTAATGACGAACATGGATATCCCTTTTATTGCGCACAACGACTGGCGCGCGCAGCACCAAAATTCAATGATGTTGGTGTTTTATCTTATCCTCTTGATTTTAGTAAACTCATGTGCTGAAGATTACGTTTTATCTGCTTCAGGAGGCTTCTTAGTTTCCTCCTTCATGAAATCTGCGATGCAACGCCAGAACTCACCATCCTCAAATTCAAAGCATTTTTTCAAAGCTGTTTCCATGGCCTGCCTTCTTATCTCTTGCTCCGCCAATACCTTAATTGCCTTATCAATACTAGGACCCTCTCTGAGGCCAGTCGTTTCCTCAACTCTGCGTCTTACTGCATCTGTTATGAAATCAGAGATACTGACATAGCCAAGTTCAGGCCTTTCCTTAATAATTTCTTCTATTAATCGAACGAGCTCTTGTCTCACGCTTATTCTACGCCATCGCTCAGCCATTTGAATTCACTTACGGCAAATTTGCAATGCACGCTATTTCATCTAAACCTTCATTATACTATGTTTCTGTAATCCAGCTTGTTAGCGCTTAAAGTTTAGTTTTGGTAATTGGTCATAGTGCCGATAACTTGCCCGTCAGAGGTTAATACGTCCAGTTTGATTGCGATTCTGCCGGGTAGATAATGCGTGGCACAGCTTAAGCACGGGTCATAGGGTCGAATCACCATTTCAATTTTGTTAAGGGTTCCTTGATCGTACTTTCCACCTTTGATAAGATCTTTGGCTGCTTTCTTAACCGCTAAATTGATGGCTGCGTTGTTTTGGCACGTAGCAACGATCAGGTTGACATCTTTGACCATCCCATTTTCATCAGCCTCATAGTCATGAATCAACGTGCCACGAGAAGCTTCCACTACGCCAACTCCACGACCAGCTCGAGGCTCGACTGGCGCTCTTGTGTTTTCGCTGGTGATCTCAGGATCTTCAAGCAATTGTATCACGTGTTCAGCCGCGCTTACTAATTCAATTAGCCTAGCCCAGTGAAACAGCAGTGTTTGCTGAGCTGGTCGCCCGAAGAGTTTCCTGAATTCCTCCAGCTCTTTCTGGGCTAGGGGAGTCGGCATCTTGTCGCAGACGTTTATTCTAGCAAGTGTGTTTACTCGATAAACCCCAACTGGATTGTCTGGGTCGAGAACGAGCTTTCCCGCTTTCTTGTAGTAGGGGAATTTGAGATAGGTCCAGGGCTCGATGTGCTCTGCTATATAGTCTAAGTAATTTTCAAGTGCAAAATCTTCGTGGGAGCCGTCTGGCTGTATCATCCTAAGCTTTCCGTCGTAGAAGGTGTGGGTGCCGTCTTCTGTGACTAAGCCCAGAAAGCCTGTTTTGAGAACGGCGAGGGACTTCACCATGTCTAGGTATTTGGGAAAAAGGTTTTCTTTTGCGTTGCTAACGGTGAAAGTTGCAAAGTCTAACAGTTCTTTAGCCATTTCATACGCTTTATCTCTTTCTTCTTTCGTTAGAGGTTTAGTGAAGCCACCTGGCACCGCAGCGACAGGATGTATCCTCTTTCCAGCAATAAGCTCCACCATTCTATGCGCCAGATGATGATGTCTAATTACCTCTTTTGCAAGGTCTGGGTTGGCTTTCGCTATTCCAATGACATTTCTAACAGTGTAATCGGCATCGGGACCCATAACAAAATCTGGGCCGGATAAGATATAGAACTGTAAGATGAAGTCCATGACCTTGTCTCCCACGTACGCGAGTTCCCTCAATTTTTTGCCAGTCTCAGGGATATCTACGCCAAAAACGGCGTCGGTGGCCTTTGCCGAAGCTATATGGTGGGCCCAAGGACAGACTCCACAGATTCTAGTCGTTATGAGTGGCAGTTCTTCGATTGGCCGTCCGATGCAGAACTTTTCAAATCCTCTAAGCTCAAGGGTGTGCACTCTTGCGTCGGCTGCGTCTCCTTTATCATCGAGCTGGATCACAACTTTTGCGTGACCCTCAATTCTAGTTACGGGTTGAATGACGATCTCCCTAGTCAAACTTCTCACCTCAAGCTTTGCGGGGCCTAAGTATGTTGTGGGCTCCTACAAATCGATTAAACGTCGCGAGGCGATCGGGTATTGTCTTCACGTCTAAACCTATCGTCGCAAGGGCGCCCATCATGTCTACCATCTGGTTTCCTCCAGCACGAACCGGACCGAAGCATCCTCTGCACGGAAAGCCACCCGCTATGCACCTCGGAATGTCTTCTTTTCCACGACAGCCAGTCCGAGTGGCAGGTCCTAAGCAAAGATATCCTAATTCAAGTAAACAACGTCCATCCTTGGGAGGCCAATATTCGTCTAATGGTCGCTTTATGGCTGCTATGGCTTTCTTTTCTCGTTTCAGTGGACAGTCTTCGCATACAGCCTTTTCCTCAGGCTTGAAAGGTTTCCCTTCTAGTATAGCAGTTATTGCGTCGACAATGAGACCTGGAGGAGGGGGGCATCCAAGCAGAGATACGTCGACTTTAACCACTTCGTCTAGGGCGTAGACTCGATCTGTCCATGGCGGAATGGCTACGGAAGGATATTCCCCAGGAACAGTGCTCTTGGTAGTTTTATAGACCTTGTCAAAAATTTCATCTTTTACAAACATATTAGCTAATGCCGGAACTCCGCCAAAACATGCGCATGAACCAAACGCCACAAGGGTTTTGCACTTGTTTCTCATCTCTTGGGCTATTTCTTTATGTTCTTCGGTTCGGATGCCTCCGGAGATCATGCCAACGTCAGCTTCTGGAATCTCCAATTTCGTGCCAGCACCAGTTTGTCCAAAATATTTGTGGTCCATCAAAACGGGAATATGGACAAACTCCAGCTGTGGTAGCAAATCTAGAATCGGTTCACCTACGTCCAGAATGCTACATTCACATCCTCCACACATGTTCAGCCATTCTTCAACA